>Ga0315906_10000096_pt1 | contig 136923 bp, 131 predicted proteins | sample LakEriMetagenome_4_FD_203526 | JGI IMG/M metagenome (GOLD analysis project Ga0315906, IMG submission 203526) | Freshwater fungal communities from buoy surface, Lake Erie, Ohio, United States - Buoy 2 MA122 | ecosystem: Environmental > Aquatic > Freshwater > Lake > Lake biofilm | place: USA...
GATCAAGGTCGAGGCGGCAATCAAGACCGAACTCCTCGAGCAGGTTATCGAAGCCATCGAAAAATCCGCGAACACCGGCAAGATTGGCGACGGCAAGATTTTCGTTGCTGACCTCGAACAGGTAGTTCGCATCCGCACCGGTGAAACCGGCGCAGATGCCCTTTGATTGGAGAATGTCATGAGAAAACTGATTGCAGTTCTTGCCCTGTTCGGCGTACTCGGCTTTGCCGGCGCACCGGTCAGCGCGCAGGATAAACCCGCCGAAGCGCCGGCAGCAGCCGCGCCCGCAGCAGCCCCTGCTGCAGCGGCCGCAGCACCCGCTCCGGCAGCGCCCGCAGCAGCGCCTGCTCCGACTCCCCACAAGGGCGATACGGCCTGGATGATGATGGCGACCATCCTGGTGATCCTGATGACGATTCCCGGACTTGCCCTGTTCTACGGCGGCATGGTTCGCGCCAAGAACACGCTGTCCGTGCTGATGCAGGTGTACATCGTGTTCTCGATGTGCGTCGTGTTGTGGGCCGTTTACGGCTACACGGTGGCTTTCGGTGGCGCAGGCACTTTCTGGGGCAATTTTGACAAACTCTTCCTGTCCGGCGTCACTCCTGATTCAGTGGCCGCCACCTTCAGCAAGGGCGTGGTCATCCCCGAGTTTGCCTTTATTGCTTTCCAGGCAACCTTTGCCGGCATCACCCCGGCGCTGATCGTCGGCGCATTTGCCGAGCGGATGAAGTTCTCCGCAGTACTGCTGTTTGTCCTCCTCTGGTTCACGTTCTCTTACCTGCCGATGGCACACATGGTGTGGTACTGGGACGGCCCGGATGCGATCACCGATGCAGCTTCGCTTGAAAAAGTTGTTGCTGGCGCGGGCTTCCTGTGGGCCAAGGGTGCACTCGACTTTGCAGGTGGTACGGTGGTGCACATCAACGCCGGTATTGCAGGCCTTGTTGGCGCCTACCTCGTCGGCAAACGCGTCGGCTGGGGCAAAGAAGCGATGTCTCCGCACAGCCTGACGCTGACCATGGTCGGTGCCGCACTGCTGTGGGTGGGCTGGTTTGGCTTCAATGCCGGCTCCAACCTGGAAGCGACCGGTCTGGCCACCCTGGCCGTCGTGAACACGCTGCTTGCAACTGCAGCCGCTACGATGTCGTGGATGATCTTCGAATGGATGCTCAAGGGCAAACCTTCGATGCTCGGCGCGGCTTCAGGCTCCATTGCTGGTCTGGTCGCGATTACCCCGGCATGCGGCTTCGTCGGACCGATGGGCGGCATCATCATCGGCCTGATTGCTGGCGTGGTCTGCCTGTGGGGCGTCAATGGACTGAAGCGCATGCTGGGTGCGGATGACGCTCTCGACGTGTTCGGTGTCCATGCTGTCGGCGGCATTCTCGGCTCGATCCTCACCGGCATATTCGTTTCGCCGGCTCTGGGCGGCACGGGTGTCTACGACTACGTGGCCAACAAGGTCGCTGACTTCGACATGACCACTCAGGTCATCAGCCAGTTGTGGGGCGTCGGTGTCGCCGTGGTGTGGTCAGCCGTGGTTGCATTGATTGCCTTCAAGATCGTCGATCTGATCGTCGGTCTGCGTGTGAGCGAAGAAGTCGAGCGCGAAGGCCTCGACATCAACGAGCACGGCGAAAAGGCCTATCACATGTAATCCTTCTCCGGGATCCTCTCCCCGAGGCAAGCGGGCGCTACGGCGCCCGCTTTTTTTTGCCCTTCGCAAGCGAACAGGCGCTGTCACGGGGCGGTTATGGGGATCGGCTACAATCCGTAACATGACCGTACCCCGCTTGACTACCGCACTGACCGGCCCGTTGCAGGAACTGGAAAGCCATATCCTCAAGGCCACGACTGACATCGAACACTGGCTGCGCTCGCAGTGGCAGGAACATGCCGCGCCGTTTTATGCCTCGGTCGACCTGCGCAACGCCGGATTCAAACTTGCGCCGGTCGATACCAACCTTTTCCCGGGGGGGTTCAACAACCTGAACCCGGACTTTCATACCCTGTGTGTGCAGGCGGCAATGGCGGCTATCGAAAAAGCCTGTCTGGATGCGCGGGCGATCGCACTCGTCCCTGAAAACCATACGCGCAACCAGTTTTACCTGCAGAACGTCGAAAAACTCGCGCGCATCCTGCGTCATGCAGGGGTCGAGGTGCGTATCGGCAGCCTGCTGCCGGAAATCACCGCCGCTACCGATATTGAACTGACCAACGGCACGACGCTGCGCCTTGAACCGCTGCGACGCGACGGTAACCGGGTCAAGGTTGGCAATATGGATCCCTGCGTCGTGCTGCTGAATAACGACCTTTCAGCCGGCGTGCCCGCCATGCTGCAAGGGCTTGAACAAACCGTCCTGCCGCCTCTGCATGCCGGCTGGGCAACCCGCCGCAAGTCCAAACATTTCGCCGCCTACGACGACGTCACCAAAGACTTCGCACAACTGATCGGCATTGATCCGTGGCTGATCAATCCCTACTTCGAGCGCTGCGGCAAAATCAATTTCCGCGAACGCCAGGGCGAAGAATGCCTTGAAGGTTATGTTTCGGAAATCCTTGCAGACATCAGCAAGAAATACACTGAGTACGGTGTCACTGAAGACCCGTTCGTCATCGTCAAGGCCGATGCCGGCACCTACGGCATGGGCATCATGACCGTCAAGGATCCGTCCGAAGTCAAAGGCCTCAACCGCAAACAACGCAACAAGATGGCCGTGGTCAAGGAAGGCCTGGAGGTCAACGACGTCATCGTGCAGGAAGGGGTGTATACCTTCGAAAACGTCGGTGACGCCATTGCCGAACCTGTGGTTTACATGATCGACCACTTTGTCGTCGGCGGTTTCTACCGCGTGCACACCGGACGCGGCAAGGATCAGAACCTCAACGCACCCGGCATGCAGTTTGTGCCGCTGGCGTTTGCCGAGCCGTGCTCTTCGCCCAACCCCGGCGATCCGGGCTGCCCGCCTAACCGCTTTTATTCGTATGGCGTCATTGCCCGGCTCGCCCTGCTGGCTGCCGCGATCGAACTCGAACACATGGATACACTGGATTCCACCACGGCCACATGAAGATCGCCTTCATTGTCGACCCGCTCGACGAGTTCAATCTCAAGAAAGACAGCACTTACGCGATCATGCGCGAAGCGGTCGCACGCGGGCATCAGCTGTTCGCCATGCAGCAGGACGACTTGGCCTGGCACAAACAGACGGTCACCGGCCGCGCCGGCCGGCTGCACCTGACTGATTCGACATCATCGTGGTACCGGCTCGACACCGCAGCGGATGTGCCGCTGGAGCAGTTCGACGCGGTACTGATGCGCAAGGATCCGCCATTCGACATGGAGTATGTCTACAGCACTTATCTGCTGGAGATCGCGGAGAAGCGCGGTGCCCGCGTATTCAACAGTCCGCAGGCCATCCGCGACTTCAATGAAAAAATGGCCATCGCCCGGTTTTCTCAATTCACCGCACCCACGCTGGTCACCCGCCGCGCCGACCTGCTGCGGGAATTCCTCGGGGAACACGCCGACATCATCCTCAAACCGCTGGACGGCATGGGTGGCGCTTCGGTGTTCCGGGTGCGCGCAGGCGATCCCAATATCAGCGTCATCATCGAAACGCTGACCAGCCTCGGCGCGCGCACGATCATGGCGCAGCGCTACCTGCCGGAAATCAGCAATGGCGATAAACGCGTATTGGTGATCGGCGGTGAGCCGGTGCCGTTCTGTCTGGCACGCATACCGCAGGCCGGTGAAACGCGCGGCAATCTCGCCGCCGGCGGCACCGGCGTTGCCCGTGAACTGACTTCACGCGACCGCGAAATCGCCGAAACCCTCGGTCCACAGCTGATGGCTGCCGGTTTGTTGCTGGTCGGACTGGATGTGATCGGCGACTGTCTGACCGAGGTTAATGTCACTAGCCCGACCTGTTTCCAGGAAATTACCCAGCAGACCGGCTTTAATGTCGCCAGTATGTTATTGAATAAATTGGAAAAATTGGTTTAGACCGGATTTATGCACCTCGTGGTATTTATGTTGCAGCGCAAGAAAAGGCGGCGTAGAGTATGGCGCTTTCGTGACAGGGTCTGCATCCATTCATGATCGGCATACTGATAATCAGCCACGGCACGCTGGGTGAAAGCCTGATCCACTGTGCCAGCCACATGCTTAACAAGCGACCGCCCAAGCTGCGCCAAATTGGAGTCACCGCGCAGGACGACCCGGTAATGCTGGTGCCCCAGGCGCGCAAGCTGATCAAGGAACTGGATGAAGGAGACGGCGTACTGGTGCTGACCGACATGTACGGGGGCTCACCTTCGAATATCGCCGCCAAGCTGGTGATCCCGGGGAAAATCGAGGCCGTTGCCGGCATCAACCTGCCCATGCTGATCCGTGCCCTGACTTACCGTGACAAATCCCTGCATTTGATGATCACCAAAGCCATCAGCGGGGGCTGCGAAGGCGTACTTCGGGTACCGCCCGTATTTACGACCATACAGAATGCTGCAACAGGAAGCTGAGATCATCAACAAGCTCGGGTTGCATGCCCGGGCTTCCGCCAAGTTCACTCAAATGGCGAGCAATTACGCCAGCGCTGTATGGCTCAGCCGCAATGGCAGACGCGTCAACGCAAAAAGCATCATGGGTGTAATGATGCTGGCTGCCGCCAGGGGTTCAAAAATCCTCATTGAAACCGATGGCCCTGACGAATCGGAAGCCATGAAGGCGCTGTGTGCACTGATCAATGACCGTTTCGGCGAAGGGGAATGAAGGGTCAGGATTGAGGGGCCGGCCCGCAAAGGGCAAAATACGTTTCACCTTCAGTTTCACCTTTAACTAACCGCGTCACTTCGCGCCCCCCACATCTGACATGAGTTTCACGATCCACGGCATAGGGGTTTCCGGCGGCATCGCCATCGGCCGTGCCCATCTCGTTTCACACACGAAACTCGAAGTTGCGCACTATGAAGTACCGCCGGACCAGCTGGCGGAAGAAGTCATCCGCTTTAACCTTGCGGTGGCTACCGTGCGCGGGGAACTTGATCAATTGCGTGGAGCCGTGCCAGCAGGGGCGCCAGCCGAGTTTGCCGCCTTCATCGACCTGCACCTGATGATCCTTGACGATTCGACGCTGTCCGGCATCCCCCGGGACATCATCGAAACCGAACATTGCAACGCCGAATGGGCGTTGAAAATGCAGACCGACGAACTGCTGCAGCAGTTTGACGCGATCGAGGATAACTACCTGCGTGAGCGCCGTGCCGATGTCATCCAGGTTGCCCAGCGGGTCATGAAAGCACTGTCGGGACAACCGGGTTATGTTCCGCCGCCGGCAACAGACTCCGAGGAAAATCTGGTGCTGGTTGCACATGATCTGTCGCCAGCAGACGTTGTGCTGTTCAAGCAACACCAGTTCGCGAGTTTCGTCACCGACCTCGGCGGCTCGACGTCGCATACCGCAATCGTTGCGCGCAGCCTGAACATCCCCTGTATCGTCGCCCTGCACCAGGCGCGGCAACTGGTACGCGAAAATGAAATTGTCATCGTCGACGGCACCCAGGGCGTGTTCATCGTCGATCCTGATCCGCAGGTACTCGCCGAATACCAGCTGCGACAGCGCGAGTTCGGGCTGGAACGGCAAAAGCTCAAACGCCTGCGCGACACCCCTGCGCGCACTCTTGACGGTGCGCAGGTCGAACTGCATGCCAACATTGAACTGCCAGGCGACGTTGCACTGGCCGTCGAAAACGGCGCCGCCGGCATAGGCCTGTTCCGTACCGAATTTCTCTTTCTCAACCGGCAGGATCTGCCCAGCGAGGATGAGCAATTTGAAGCTTATCGCCGGGTTCTGGAGGAAATGAAAGGAAAGCCTGTAACCATCCGCACCTACGATCTCGGTGCTGACAAACAGATCGATGACTCTGCGCGAGCATCACCAAACCCTGCTCTGGGCCTGCGGGCAATCCGGCTTTGCCTGACCGAACCCAAACGCTTCATCACGCAACTGCGCGCGATGCTGCGGGCGTCCAGCTACGGCAGGATGCAGATACTCATTCCGATGCTAATGAATTCGAGCGAAGTTGATCAGGCACTGCAACTGGTCGAACAGGCCAAGCGCAGCCTCGACGACGACGGTATTGCCTATGGTCGCGAAGTGCCGCTGGGCGGCATGGTCGAAATTCCGGCGGCGGCACTGGCGCTGGGCTTGCTGACCAGGCGCCTGGATTTCCTCTCCGTCGGCACCAACGACCTGATCCAGTATCTGCTCGCCATCGACCGCACCGACGACACCGTGGCACATCTCTATGACCCGCTCCATCCAGCGGTATTGACCGTGCTTTCGCACGTGTTCACCACCGCAGGAAAATCCCAGATCCCGGTCGCAGTCTGCGGTGAAATGGCCGGAGATGTTGCATTGACCCGGATGCTGCTCGCCCTGGGCCTGCGGCGCTTTTCGATGCATTCGGCACATCTGCTGGACGTAAAGCAGCGGGTTTTGAAAACAAACCTCGCGGATGCATACCCCATCGCCAGAAAAATGCTGCGCACCACTGATCCCGTCAAGCTGCGCGGCATGCTCGAAAAACTGAACGCCTGATGACCCGCGGACGATTTGACAAGGCGGCATCCCGCAGGTAACGTCAGACCGTGGTTTCGCGCCGATTTGAGTTCAGCTTGCGGGCGCGTAATAAATCCGGCTAAAGAGATGAAAGAATTCTCGTAACCCCGGAGCGCAGGCTGCGGGGTTTTTTTATGGCTGCAGACAAAATTCAGGATTCAACCTATTCGGTCGGCGTCGTAACGCCGCAGGTTGCCCGCTTCGCCGCGCCGCTGTCGCTGCGCTGCGGTGCGTCCCTGCGGGAGTACGAACTCGTCTACGAGACCTACGGCACGCTCAACGCGGATCGCTCAAATGCGGTGCTGGTCTGTCACGCCCTGAACGCCTCGCATCACGTTGCCGGCCACTATGCAGACGACCCGACCAACGTCGGCTGGTGGGACAACATGATCGGGCCCGGCAAGCCGCTCGACACACGGCGTTTTTTCGTCATTGGCGTCAACAACATCGGCGGCTGCCACGGATCCACCGGCCCGCTGAGCATCAACCCGGACACCGGCCGGATCTGGGGTGGCGATTTTCCGGTGATCACGGTTGAGGATTGGGTCGATGCCCAGGCACGACTCGCGGATCATCTCGGCATCAGACAGTTCGCCGCGGTAATGGGCGGCAGTCTTGGGGCGATGCAGGCGCTGGCCTGGTCGGCGCGTTATCCGCAGCGCCTGCGGCACAGCGTGGTTATTGCCTGTGCGCCGAACCTGTCGGCGCAGAATATCGCCTTCAACGAGGTGGCGCGTCAGGCCATCATCACTGATCCGGACTTCAACAACGGCAATTACCATGCGTTGAATACGGCGCCTAAACGCGGCCTGCGCGTCGCGCGCATGGTCGGGCACATCACATATCTGTCGGATGACGAGATGGCGAACAAGTTCGGCCGCCAGTTGAAAAACGGCAAACTTGGTTACACTTTTGACACCGAGTTCCAGATCGAGTCTTACCTGCGCCATCAGGGCAACAAGTTCGCCGATTATTTCGACGCCAACACCTATCTGCGCATCACCAAGGCGCTGGACTATTTTGATCCGGCGCTCGAACACGGCGGCGACCTGTCGAAAGCCCTGCAACCGGTGACCGCAGGGATGCTGGTAGTCTCATTCACCACTGACTGGCGATTCTCGCCGGCGCGTTCGCGCGAAATCGTCCATGCGCTGATCAAAAACCGCGCACCGGTCACTTACGCCGAAATTGACGCGCCACACGGCCACGACGCATTCCTGCTCGACGATGCGCGTTATCACCGGCTGGTTGCGGCCTATTTCGACCGGGTGCACGGGGAGATTGCGTCATGAACGGTCCGCAGGGAAACCAGCGCCCCGATTTCGCGGCCATCGCCGAGTGGATAAAACCCGGCTCCCGCGTTCTTGATCTGGGTTGCGGCGACGGTACGCTGCTCAAATACCTGCAGCAGACGCGAAACGTGAATGGCTACGGCGTCGAAATCGATGACAGCAACGTGCTGGCCTGCGTTAAAAACGGGGTGCATGTCATCCAGAGCGATCTGGAGCGCGGCCTGGCTGATTTCGACGACGGCTCATTTGATTTCGTTGTGCTGTCGCAAACACTGCAGGCCATGCGCAATACCGAACGCATTGTCCGCGAGATGCTGCGCGTCGGCCGCGCAGGCATCGTCACCTTTCCGAACTTCGGTTACTGGAAAAACCGCCTGAATGTATTGCGCGGCCGCATGCCGGTTTCGGAAAACCTGCCGTTTGAGTGGTTCAACACGCCGAACATCCATCTGTGCACCGTTGCCGATTTCGAGAGGTTCTGCGGCGAACGCGGCATCCGCATCGTTGCCCGCACACTGCTCACCGGCGGCCGGCCGGTAACATCCATGCCGAATCTGCTCGGGGAACTCGCGGTTTATCAGTTCGGCGGTTGAGACGTCACCGTCAGGCGCGTCACCCAGCGCAGCAGCAACAGTCCGGGAATGGCGATCAGGACGCAGAGCCCGAAAAAGCCGGACCAGCCGAGTGTCTGTGCCAGCCAGCCCGTCGGTGCCGACAGCAATACCCGCGGCACCCCCATCAGACTGGACAACAAGGCGTATTGCGTTGCGGTGAAACGACGGTCGGTCAATGCCGCCATGAATCCGACAAAGGCCGCCGTACCCATTCCCGCCGTCAGATTTTCAATGGCAACCACAGTCGCCAATGCAATCTCGCTCGGCGGCATCTGCGCCAGCACAACGAAACCGAACGTCGATATCATCTGGGCAAAACCGAACAACCACAACGCCCGGTGCATGCCGGCGCGCAGGATCCAGATGCCCCCCAGTGTGCCGCCGGCAATGGTGGCCCAGAACCCGAACAGTTTCACCACGGTGCCGATCTCGGTTTTGCTGTAACCGAGATCAAGGTAAAACGGCGTCGTCATTGCCGAGGCCATCGTATCGCCCAGTTTGTATAGCAGGATGAAGCCCAGAATCATCCACGCTCCATCGCGGGAAAAATAATCACGGAAGGGGAGCAGCACAGCCTCTCGCAGATTGCGCGGTCGTCCTTCGGGCAGCAGGGGTTCCGGCGCCAGCAACGTTACAGTCACGCATGCCGCCATGAACACCGCCATCAACCGGTACATGGCCTCGAATGAAATCCAGTCCGCCAGAATCAACCCGCCGCCACCGGCGAGAAGCATGCCGACTCGGTAACCATTGACGTACAGCGCCGAACCCAGCCCGAGCTCGGATTCCGCCAGGCTCTCACGACGATAGGCATCAATCACAACGTCCTGCGAAGCCGCAAAAAAAGATACCAGCACGCTGGCCAGCATCACCGGCCACAGGTGATCGGCGGAGGGCTGCGTCATGCTGAGCAACAGCAGCGCGCCTGCCACCGCGAGTTGCAGCAGCGCCATCCAGCCACGCCGCCGCCCCATGGGCAGTGCGTAGCGGTCAAAAAGCGGCGACCAAAGGAATTTAAGCGTGTATGGCAGTCCCACCAGCGCAAAAAGACCGATGCGAGCCAGATCTACACCGCCATCTTTCAGCCAGGCCTGCAGCACTGATCCCGTCAGCAGCAGCGGCAGGCCGGATGAAAACCCCATAAGCATTGCCACCAGCATGCGGCCGCTGAACGCGGCCTGCAGGGTTTCCCGCCAGGACAGGCGAGCGTTGGTCAAGCGAGCTTCCCATCGTACTGGATGGTCAGCGGCGCATGGTCGGAAAACCACTCGTCCTTGTAGATCGCAGCGCCCTTGGCGCGATCGGCAAGGCCTTGCGTGGCAATCTGGTAGTCGATGCGCCAGCCGACATTCTTGGCACGTGCCTGGCCACGGTTCGACCACCATGTGTAGGACTCATCGGTGGCCTCCGGATGCAGGCGGCGGTAAACATCGACCCAACCCATGTCTTCGAATATCCGGGTCATCCACGCGCGTTCCTCCGGAAGGAATCCGGAATTCTTCAGATTGCCCTTCCAGTTTTTGAGATCGATCTCCCGGTGCGCGATGTTCCAGTCGCCGCAGAGCACGACTTCGCGCCCGCTTTTGCGCAGCTTCTTCAGATGCGGAAGGAATGAATCAAGGAAGCGGAACTTGGAAGCCTGGCGGTGCTCGCCGCTGGAGCCTGAAGGCAGATACAGCGAAATCACCGACAAGGTACCGAAATCGGCGCGTAAATACCGCCCTTCAGCGTCAAATTCTTCGACGCCGAAGCCGGCGGACACCCGTTCCGGGGCGGACTTCGAATAAATGCCGACGCCGCTGTAACCCTTTTTCTCGGCGTAATGAAAATTCCCGTGGAAACCGGCCGGCGACAACAGTTCTTCGGTCATGTCCGCGGCCTGAGCCTTGAGTTCCTGCACACAGATCACGTCAGCTTGCTGCTGCGGCAGCCATTTGAGAAAACCTTTGCGCGTGGCAGAGCGAATGCCGTTGAGATTCAGGGTTATAATTTTCATTGTCTTTACTCTGGGAATTTCCGGCAACCAGCCGGTGCTCCCGCCAAATGTTTAGCCATGGCCACCAGCTTCCGACACGAATTCATCCGCTTCGCAATAGAAACCCGGGTACTGCTTTTCGGGGAGTTCAAAACCAAAGCGGGCCGCCTGTCACCCTACTTCTTTAATGCGGGACTTTTCTGCGACGGCGACTCGCTGCGCCAGCTTGCGCAATTTTACGCGAAAGCGATTTCTGCAGCCGATGTCCCCTTCGACATGCTGTTCGGACCCGCCTACAAGGGCATTCCCTTGGTCGCGGCAGTGGCAGTCGCCCTGGCGGAAGGCGGGCGCAACGTGAAGTTCAGCTATAACCGCAAGGAAGCCAAGGACCACGGCGAAGGCGGCAGTGTCGTCGGAGCACCACTGACAGGACGTGCGCTGATCGTCGATGACGTGATTTCCGCAGGAACCTCGGTGCGTGAATCGATCACCTTGATCCGGGCGGCAAACGCGACACCCGCAGGGGTGCTGATCGCGCTGGATCGCATGGAACGCGGCACCGGGGAACTGTCAGCCACCCAGGAAGTCGGGCAGCTTTACGGAATTCCGGTAATCAGCATCGCGACACTCGATGATCTGGTGGGTTTTCTGGAAAACGAAAAAAATATGGCGTCGCAACTCGCTGCAGTTGCCGCATACCGCAAACAGTATGGAGTGCAACATGCATAAACGTTCAATTTTTCCGGGCCTCATCGGAACCTGCGCCGCATTGGCTCTGGTCATTGCCGCACCGTTGACGCACGCTCAGAAAATCGTCTGCTGGAAAGACAAGACCGGCAAAGTCGTTGGCTGCGGCGACCGCGTACCTCCCGAATTTCAGCAAAACGAATCGAAAACACTGGACAACCGCGGCATCACCCGCCAGACGAATGTCTCGGCCGATGAAGCGGCACGACTGAAACAGGAAGCAGAGAAGAAAGCGGCGCTGAAAATCGAGGAGGACCGCAAAATTGCCGAGCAACGCCGTCAGGACTCGGCGCTGGTCAACACTTATACCTCGGAGAAGGAAATAGACCTGCGACGCGACCGCGAATTGCAGGTTGTTGATCTGCAAATGGCCCAACTCAAGACATCACTGAAAAATGCGGTCGAAGCGGAAGCGGCTTCCCAGAAAAAACACGCCGAAGTCACAAAATCCGGAAAACCGTTGCCGCCGTCGCTGACCGATGAACTGGCCCGTGCGACCGAAGAGCGCAAACGCATAGAAGCGCGCGTCGCGGAAAAAGAATCAGACAAGGCCATTATCAACAAGCGTTATACCGAGCAGAAAGCGCGTTACATCGAATTGCGCGGTGGCGCCAGCACTGCAGCCCCGGCCCAAACCGCCGCACCGACGCCAGCACCTGCCGCAAAAAAATAAGCGGGGCTCAGGGCGCGAGTTTGCGCCGCAGGATGTCGTTGACCTGCTGGGGATTGGCCTTGCCGCGTGAGGCCTTCATCACCTGTCCAACCAGCGAATTGAAAGCCTTTTCCTTGCCGGCACGGAAGTCGGCGACCTGCTGGGCATTTGCAGTCAGCACCTCATCAACGATTTTCTCGATCTCGCCGCTGTCTGAAATCTGCTTCAGCCCCTTGGCCGCGATGATGGCATCGGCATCGCCCTCTCCGGCCCACATCGCATCAAAAATATCTTTGGCGATTTTTCCGGAAATCGTGCCATCGGCAATACGGTCCACCAGGCCACGCAGCTGAGCTGCAGTCACCCGGCTTTGCGTGATTTCAAGACTTTCTTCATTCAGCCTGGCGCTCAGCGCACCGTTGATCCAGTTGGCGCACAACTTGCCGGACTTGGCATCAGCATCAACAACCGCGCTCTCGAAAAAATCCGCCAATTCACGGCTTGCAGTCAGCAACCCTGCGTCATACGGCTTAAGCGCGTATTGGGCGCAGAATTTTTCGCGTCGCGCCTGTGGCAGCGGCGGCATTGACGCGCACACGGCTTCCAGACGCTGTGAAGAGACTTCTAGCGGCAGCAGGTCGGGGTCAGGAAAATAACGGTAGTCATGCGCGTCTTCCTTGGTGCGCATCATCCGCGTCTCACCGCTGTCCGGGTCAAACAGCACGGTCGCCTGCTGAATCGCACGACCGTCTTCCAGTTCATTGATCTGCCAGCGCACTTCGTATTCGATCGCCTGCTGCAGGAACCTGAAACTGTTCAGGTTCTTGATTTCGCGGCGGGTCCCCAAAGTCTCTGTGCCAAGCGGACGCACCGACACGTTGGCGTCACAACGGAACGAACCTTCCTGCATGTTGCCGTCGCAGACATCGATCCAGCGCACCAGCGTGTGCAGCGCCTTGGCGTAAGCCACCGCTTCCTCAGCCGAACGCATGTCGGGTTCGGAAACGATTTCCAGCAATGGCGTCCCCGCGCGGTTCAGATCGATCCCGGTGCGCCCCTGGAAATCCTCGTGCAGTGACTTGCCGGCATCCTCTTCAAGATGCGCGCGGGTCAGGCGTACGGTTTTTTCGGCGTCGCCCACCTGGATGGTAAGGGTGCCGCCCTCGACAATCGGCAGCTCGTACTGGCTGATCTGATAACCCTTGGGCAGATCCGGGTAGAAATAATTCTTGCGTGCAAATATCGACGGCGAATTGATTTTCGCACCGACTGCGAGCCCGAAACGGATCGCACGCTCAACCGCGCCGGTGTTGAGCACCGGCAGCACGCCGGGCAGCGCGATGTCGACGCCGCAGGCCTGGGTATTGGGTTCGGCACCGAACGCTGTCGACGCACCCGAAAAAATCTTCGACACCGTCGACAGTTGGGCGTGGGTTTCCAGCCCGATGACTACTTCCCATTTCATGGCAGAACCTTTTTCATCGCCAGGACGCCAAGTGCGCCAAGAAGATCAAAAACCAATAATCGCCCCGTTTCTGAAGTGCGCTCCGGTCGCATGTTTGGTGCATGCCCTTGCGCAGCCAGTTCTTGCTTTTCCTTGGCGCTCTTGGCGACTTGGCGGTTCATGCCTTTTACACTCCAATACCCGGTGGGGTCCGCCGGTGCCAGTCCGTGGCGAGCTGGTACTGATGTGCCACATTGAGCATGCGTGCTTCATCGAAATAGTTGCCGACGATCTGCAGGCCGACCGGCAAACCACTGTCATCAAAACCACAGGGAATCGACATGCCGGGCAAACCCGCGAGGTTCACCGCGATGGTGTAAATATCCGAGAGGTACATCTGCACCGGATCACTGCTTTTCTCACCGATGCGGAAGGCCGTTGTCGGACTGGTCGGCCCCATGATCACGTCGCATTGCTTGAATGCCGCAGCAAAATCCTGGGCAATCAACCGGCGCAGTTTCTGCGCGCGGATGTAATAGGCGTCGTAGTAGCCGTGTGACAGCACGTAGGTGCCAATCAGGATGCGCCGCTTCACTTCGGCGCCGAAACCCTCGGCACGGCTGCGTTTGTACATATCCAGCAGGTCGGTGTATTCCGCGGCCCGGTGGCCATAACGCACACCGTCGAAACGCGACAGGTTGCTTGAAGCCTCGGCGGGTGCCAGCACGTAATACACCGGCACCGACAGACCCATGTTGGGCAGGCTGATGTCGACGACCGTCGCGCCCAGTTTTTTATATTCGGCAACTGCGGACTCGACCGCTTTCTGCACGTCTGCGGACAACCCTGCAGCAAAAAACTCCTTTGGCAATCCGACGCGCAGTCCGTTCAGCGGCTTCGCCAGCTCGCGGTTGTAATCTTCCGCCGGCCTTTGCAGGCTGGTTGAATCCCGCCCGTCATGGCCCGCCATGACGTTGAGCAGCAGCCCGAGGTCTTCCGCAGTACGCGCCATCGGTCCGGCCTGATCCAGACTGGATGCAAACGCAATCATGCCGAAACGCGAGACCAGCCCGTAGGTCGGCTTCAGGCCGCAAATACCGGTCAAAGCAGCGGGTTGGCGAATCGAACCGCCCGTATCGGTACCCGTGGCCGCTGGCGCCAACCGCGCAGCCACCGCTGCAGCGGAACCGCCAGAGCTGCCGCCGGGCACCATCTCGCGATCCCACGGATTGCGTACGGGTCCGAAAAACGAAGTCTCGTTGGACGAGCCCATGGCAAACTCATCCATGTTGGTCTTGCCCAGCGTCACCATGCCGGCGGCGTCACACCGCTCGACCACATGCGCATCGTACGGCGCGACAAAATTGGCGAGCATTTTCGAACCGCAGGTCGTCAGCCAACCCTTCGCGCAAAAGATGTCCTTGTGCGCCAGCGGAACCCCGGTCAGCACACCCGCCTGGCCCGCGGCACGCCGGGCGTCCGCAGCTCGCGCCTGGGCCAGAGTCCGCGCCGCGTCAACGCTGATATAACACCCGAGGTGTTTATTCAACTCATTGATTTTATTTAAAAAATCCTGCGCGAGCTCAACACTGGAGCAGGTCTTGGCGGCCAGCTGGGCAGACAGTTCTTTGAGGGTGGCGTTGGACATTGAGAGTGTCGGGCGGCGGCTACAGCCCGGCTCCGGTTATTCGATGACCTTGGGCACCAGATAAAGCCCCGCTTCAACTTCCGGCGCAACCGACTGAAACAGGTTTCGCTGGTCACCCTCGGTCACCACGTCATCCCGCAAACGCAGCATCAGGTCCTGCGCATGCGCCATCGGCTCGATCCCGGAAACATCAACCGCCTGCATGTCTTCGATCAGTCCGAACACGCGGGTCAGTTGCGTCAGCGCGGCCTCGGCTTCAGCGTTATCAACGGCGATCCGCGCCAGGTGCGCTGCGCGCTGCACATCGTCGAGGGTCAGGGCCATGAAGAGAGTGAAAAAACCGTTAAAAACAAAGGCTGCGTAGGGTATCATACCGGTGCCCTGGAAGGCACCAAAATCCGTTGATACGAAAGGCTTTATGTTCGGTTTCCTCAGTGGTTACTTTAACGACGATCTCGCCATCGATCTCGGCACGGCAAACACCCTGATTTACGTGCGCGGCAAGGGCATCGTGCTCGACGAACCCTCCGTGGTGGCGATCCGCCAAGAGGGCGGCCCCAACGGCAAAAAAGTCATTCAGGAAGTGGGCCTCGCGGCGAAGCAGATGCTCGGTCGCACGCCGGGCAACATCACGGCTATCCGGCCGATGAAGGATGGCGTGATCGCCGACTTCATCATCACCGAGCAGATGATCAAGCAATTCATCAAACGCGTACACCGCAGCAAATTTTTCTCGCCCTCGCCGCGCATCATCATCTGCGTTCCCTGCGGCTCGACGCAGGTTGAACGCCGCGCGATTCGCGACGCGGCAATCGGTGCCGGCGCATCACGCGTTTACCTGATTGAAGAACCGATGGCGGCCGCAATCGGCGCCGACCTGCCTGTGGGTGAAGCCACAGGCTCAATGGTCGTCGACATTGGTGGCGGCACCACGGAAGTCGGCGTCATCGCACTGGGTGGCCTGGTTTACAAAGGCTCGGTGCGTGTCGGCGGTGACAAGTTTGACGAGGCGATCATCAACTACATCCGCCGCAATTACGGCATGCTGATTGGTGAAACCACGGCAGAGATGATCAAGAAGGAAATCGGCTCGGCATTCCCGGGCTCCGAAGTCCGCGAAAAGGAAGTCAAAGGCCGCAATCTTGCAGAAGGCATCCCCCGCAGCTTCACGATTTCCAGCAACGAAATCCTTGAAGCGCTGACCGATCCGCTGAACAGCATTGTCTCCGCAGTGAAATCCGCGCTTGAACAGACGCCCCCCGAACTCGCGGCAGACATCGCCGAAAAAGGCATGGTGCTCACCGGCGGTGGTGCCCTGCTGCGCGACATTGACCGGCTGCTGATGGAAGAAACCGGTCTCCCCGTGATCATCGCCGAAGACCCCCTGACCTGCGTCGTGCGCGGTTCAGGCAAGGCGCTGGAGAAACTGGAACACCTCGGCAGCATCTTCGCCAACGACTGATGCGGCTAACCCCGGCCTGCGTTCGCGTTCCGGCCTTCAAAGGTCGCGAATTCAGTCCGGCGTCCATCTCCAGTCTCTGAAGCGTCATGGAACACACGCCACCACCGCTGTTCCGTACCGGGCCCACTCCGCTGGCGCGACTGATGATTTTCTCTTTGTTGTCGATCGTACTGCTGATCGCCGACGCCCGTTTCAATTACCTCACCTACCTGCGCCAGATCACTGCAGTCATCGTCTATCCGCTGCAGCGGCTGGCTGCAGCACCGATTGTCATCAGCGGGCACATTGCCGATTTTTTTGTGACGCACGGCGCCTTGCGTGCCGACAACCAGCAACTCACCCAGAAAAACCTTGAGTTGGCCCGGGAGGCACAGCAGACACGCGCACTGCAACTGGAAAATGCACATCTGCGCAGGCTGCTCTCGGTTCGTGAGCGCGTTACCGCGCAATCCACTGCCGCTGAAATTCTTTACGCAGCGCGCGACCCGTTCGCACGCAAAGTGATGATCGACCAGGGCCTGCAACGCGACATTGAACCCGGCCGACCGGTGGTTGACCATGTTGGCGTGATCGGACAGGTAACCCGGGTCTATCCATGGCTTTCAGAAGTCACGCTGATCACCGACAAGGGGCATCTGGTTCCGGTGATGAATGTCCGCACGGGACTGCGGGCGGTGCTGGCAGGGACAGGCGATGACGGAAAACTGGAGCTTCGCTTCATCCCGCTCGCGGCAGACTTTCAGAACGGCGACCAACTTGTGACTTCCGGCATTGACGGCATATATCCGCCGGGCCTGCCGGTCGCAGAAGTTACCAAAGTAGAACGCAACACGGCCCTGCTGTTCGCGAACATCACCTGTAAACCGGTCGCCGGGGTCAACAATCATGCCCAGGTATTGGTTCTGGGGCCCATGTCTGCAGCGCCGGAGCGCCCCGAAGAGACCAAGGAAACCGTGCCGCAGAAGAAACGGAAAAAACCCTGATGTCGGCGCCCTCAATGACACCGCAGGAACTGCTGCTGCCGGTCAGGACTGGCTTCATCATCGTCACGCTGGTCGCAGCGCTGCTCGCCAATCTGCTGCCGTGGTCAGGCTGGATGACCTGGCTCGCTCCGGATTTTGTCGCGCTGCTGCTGCTGTACTGGTGCATCCACGAGCCGCGCAAAATCGGTTTCCTCGCCGCCTGGTCATTGGGTCTGCTGATGGACATTGCCGACGGCAGTCTGTTCGGCGAACACGCGCTGGCCTATATCATCCTGGCCTACGCCGGCATGGCGCTACACCGGCGCGTACAACGCTTTTCAATGGCCCCGCAAATCCTGCACGTCATCCCGCTGCTGCTTTTCACCGACCTTGTCGTCCTTTTGGTGCGCGCGCTGGCCGGCGCCGACTTCCCCGGTTATCCCTACTTCCTGGGCAGCTTCATCGGCGCCGCGCTGTGGCCGCCGCTCACCCATCTGCTGAAGCTGCCGCAACGCCCGCGTCCAGACCCGGACCGTGTCTGAACTTTCGATCAACCCCGGCATAGAGATTCGCGATTCGCAACGCGAACTGCAGCGCTTTCGCGGACGGCTGGCGTTGCTGGGCATCTTCATACTGGTCATGTTCGGCTTGCTGTTCCTGCGCTTTTTTTACCTGCAGGTGGTGCAGCATGGCCATTACAGCACGCTTGCCGAAGCCAACCGCATTTCGGTACTGCCAATCGCGCCCCATCGCGGCATCATTGTCGACCGCAACGGCATCCAGCTCGCCCACAACTACTCCGCGTACACCCTGGAAATCACGCCGAGCAAAGTGCAGGACCTCGAAGCCACCATTGACGATCTGGCGGGTATCGTTGAAATCTCGCCACGCGACCGCCGCCGCTTCCGCAAGTTGCTGGAGGAAAGCAAGCGCTTCGAGAGTCTGCCGATCCGCACCCGGCTGTCGGACGAAGAGATCTCGCGCTTTGCCGGGCACCGCTACCGTTTCCCCGGCGTCGAAGCCAAGGCGCGGCTGTTCCGCCAGTATCCGCAGGGCGATATGTTCTCGCACGTGGTCGGCCATATCGGCCGCATCAACCAGCGCGAAGTCGAACAACTGGAAAACGACGGGCGGCTGGCCAACTACCGCGGCAGCGACTACATCGGCAAAACCGGTCTCGAGCAGAGCTATGAAAAATTCCTGCATGGTACTACCGGCGTCGAAGAAGTCGAGGTCGACTCGGGAGGCCGTGCAGTGCGCACACTGTCGCGCACACCGCCGGTATCAGGCAACAACCTGGTGCTCAACCTTGACGCCAAACTGCAGGAAATCGCCTACAACGCCTTCGGCGACCGTCGCGGCGCACTGGTCGCCATCGATCCGACTACCGGCGGCGTGCTCGCATTTGTCAGCAAACCCGGCTTTGACCCCAACCTGTTCGTCGACGGCATTGATCCGCAGAGTTGGGCCGAGCTCAACGGATCCATCGACAAACCGCTGCTCAACCGCGCAGCCGCCGGAACCTATCCGCCGGGCTCGACCTTCAAGCCGTTCATGGCGCTGGCGGCGCTGTTCTACGGCAAGCGCGCGCCGCAGCAGATCATCAGCGACCCGGGCTTTTTCATGTTCGGCGGTCACCGCTTCCGCGACGGCCGGCCGGTACCGCTGGGTGCGGTTGACATGCACCGGTCAATCGTCGTGTCCTCCGACGTTTATTACTACACGCTCGCCAACGAACTCGGCATCGACCCGATCGCCAAGTTCATGGCGCTGTTCGGTTTCGGCAGCCGCACCGGCATCGACATCACCGGCGAAGCCGCCGGTGTCCTGCCTTCCACTGATTGGAAAATGCGCCGCTTCAAACAGCGCTGGTATCCCGGCGAAACCATCAGCATCGGCATCGGCCAGGGCTATAACAGCTATACGCCGCTGCAGCTCGCTTCGGCCACGGCGACACTGGCTAACGAAGGTGTGATGTTCCGCCCGCACATCGTCAATTACGTCGAGGACATCCGCACACGCGAAAAATCGCCGATCGAGCCCAAGCCACTGCGTGACCTGGGCCTGAAGCCGGAGCACCTGAAGATCGTCAAAGACGCCATGGTCGGGGTCAACAAGGACGGCACCGGCGCACGGGCCTTTGCCGGCGCCCCTTACGTCGCCGGCGGCAAAACCGGCACCGCACAGGTGATTGCGATCAAGCAGGGTGAGAAATATGTCGAGAGCCGCGTCGCCGAACGTCACCGCGACCACGCTTGGTTCATCGCCTTCGCGCCGGCCGAGCAACCGAGAATCGCGCTGGCGGTTATCGCCGAGAACTCGGGTTTCGGCGCGCGTGCCGCCGCGCCGATCGCTCGCCAAGTCATCGATTACTACCTGCTCGGCAAGGTGCCGAATAAACCGGCACCGTCGGAGGAAGATTGATGCCCCCGGCCCTGCGACGTCTGACCCGCTTTCTGACGGCCCACCTCGACGGTGTGCTGCTGTCCGCCATTCTGCTGATGATGTGCACCGGTCTGCTGGTGCTGCTCAGCGCCTCGAACGGCAGTTTCGCGCGCACGTCAGGCCAATTGATCAACATGCTGATTGCGCTGTCGGTGATGTGGGTGTTTGCGAACATTCCACCGCATTTCCTGCAACGGCTGGCGCTGCCGTTGTTTTTGCTGGGCTGTGCGCTGCTGGTCGGCGTCGCGCTGTTTGGCGACATCGTCAACGGGGCGCGGCGCTGGCTTAACGTCGGCATCACCCGCATCCAGCCGTCGGAACTGATGAAAATAGCCCTGCCGCTGATGCTGGCCTGGTATTTCAACCGTAACGAGGCCACCCTGCGGCTGCGCAATTACCTGGTCGCTGCGCTGATGCTGGCCTTCCCTGCGGCGCTGATCCTGCGCCAGCCCGACCTCGGCACCGCACTGATGATCAGCGCCAGCGGCGGATACCTGATTTTTCTCGCCGGGTTGCCCTGGCGGGTCATCATCGTCCTTGCCGTCGCCGGGCTCACCAGCGCCCCTTTCCTGTGGTCGGCACTGCACGATTACCAGCGGCAGCGCATCCTGACGCTGATTGACCCGACAGCCGATCCGCTGGGTTCCGGTTACCACACCATCCAGTCAACCATCGCCGTCGGTTCGGGAGGCACTCTGGGTAAAGGCTGGATGAATGGCACCCAGACACACCTCGACTTCATCCCGGAACGCACCACCGATTTCATTTTCGCGGTTTATGCCGAGGAATTCGGCCTGCTCGGCAACGCCGTGCTGCTGGTGATGTTCCTGTTCGTGATCGCACGCGCCATGGTGATCACCGCCAATGCACCGACGCTGTTCACACGCCTGCTCGCCGGCTCCATCTCCATGACCTTCTTCTCGTATGCCTTCGTCAACATGGGCATGGTCTCCGGCATCCTGCCTGTAGTCGGAGTACCGTTGCCGCTGATCAGTTACGGCGGAACTTCCCTGGTTTCCATCTGCCTGGGTTTTGGCATCCTGATGAGCATCAACACCCACAAGAAACTGGTGCAGACATGATCTGCAGACTGCGGTTGGCGGCCGTGCTTCTGATCATTGCGGCGCTCTCAGCCTGCGGCAGCACGCCGCAGCGTGGTGGCAGCATTGACCGCGCGCCGGGCAGTACCGGCACGCCGCCGTCGCGTGGCGGCGGCTTTTATCTGGATGACGGTCCGGGCGCCAACGCACCCGCCAACATTGATGCGATTCCTGATGCAGTGCCCAGGGCAGAGCCCCTAGGCCGCGGGACGATGCGCCCCTATACCGTGATGGGTCGCAACTACACACCCATGACCCGGCTCGAACCTTACCGCGCCCGCGGCATTGCCACCTGGTACGGCCGCCGTTACCACGGTAAACCCACATCCTCGGGCGAGCCCTACGACATGTATGCCATGACTGCCGCACATACCGTGCTGCCAATCCCCAGCTACGTACGCGTCACCAATATTGCCAATGGCAAATCGGTTGTTGTGCGGGTCAATGACCGCGGTCCGTTCATTGGTGACCGGCTGATCGACCTCTCTTATACGGCGGCCTACAAACTGGGCATCATCGCCAGCGGCAGCGGCATGGTCGAAGTCGAAAGCATCATTCCGGGCAGCGCTGCCACGGCCCCTCCGGGAACTACGGCCAAGCCCCTCGCAGAATCCGTTTTGGAAAGTGCACCGCTGCCATCGGTCAGTGTTGCGCCGGGCGTTTCTGCGACTACAACAGCCAAGGCCCCGGCTCCGACTCCAGTTGCAGCGGGCAGCTATCTGCAATTTGGCGCTTTTGGTGTGCAGGCCAATGCCGACAGCTACCTCGCGCGTTTGCAGTCGCAGGCGGAATGGCTGAGCGGAACCCTGCGGGTCAACAGCAGTGACGGAATGTTCCGCGTGCAGGCAGGGCCCTTCCCCAGCGAAGCCGCTGCGCGGGAAGCGGCGGAGCGCGCAGCCCAGACGCTGGGTACAAAACCGGTACTCGTTATCCGCTGATCCCCGCCATCAGTGATGATGGAGCCATGCAGTTGATCCGTCACGGGCTGCAAATTCAATTCGCCCACCCCAGTCAGTCACTTGACGCATCGTGCAGCCGCAGCCATTCACCTCAACCATTCCGGTGGTATCTGCCTGGCGTGAGTTGTAATCCAGTGCAGCCCAAGCCAGCCACAAGCACAGTGCCAGCATCGCGCCGGCATTCAGATTGGTCAGCATCCGCATGAGAAAACGGACTTCGCGTATTGCCGGGTCGTCATCGCGCTCAGTGACCATGGTGGCCTTTCGATTCGGCTTTCGCGCTGCCCTTCAGATCACGCACATCAACGTTGAGATCAACTGTTTCGCGTTTCTTGTTCGCCAGTTCAAAAGTCAGTTTCAGCGGCACTTTGTCACCGGCATTCAGCGGCTTCTGCAGATCCATCAACATCACGTGATAGCCGCCGGGAGCCAACTTCACCGGTTTACCGGCCGGCAATTCAACACCTTCAACCGGGAACATCTTCATCACCCCGTTTTCGACTTTCATGTTGTGCACTTCAACAACCTTGGCGACCGGACTCGAACCGCCAACCAGCCGAGCATTCGACTTGCCGGTGAGTTCCATGAAGGCGCCGGTGGCGTTTTGGCCCTGGACCGTGCCGCGGATCCAGGCGTCCTTGACGCTGACTTCCTGGGCATGGGATACGCCGACCTGCAGAATCAAAACAACAACAGCAATCACGGTCGAGCGGACATAGGAGTGGCTCATAAATAATCTTTTAAAATCAAATATTTAATTAATACACCGGAACGCAAACCAATGGCGCAAAGCCACCGGCCGCAAAAGCGGCGCGACAGGGAACAGCTAAGAAAACAGCTGGGGGATCAGCCGCGCGGTGGTGCGCGCGGATTCTGCGGCTGGAGTGCCGCAGGATCGCTGGCCACGAAGGGGCCGCGATCAACAGGCAATATCAGTTCAGGAACAGTGGAAACAACGACCGGCTCGGCTGCGGCTACCGGTGGCGGCAAAGCCGAGCTGACACACATCAGGCAGTGTGCCGACTTGAATTTTTCCTGCGGTGCGCCTTGGGCCGCCGGGTCGCTTGCCGCGCCGGTATCAACCCGGCAGATCGTCGCAAAGGCCGCAGGATCAATGGACTGATGCACAACGGCCAGCGGCGGCAAAGCAATTCCGAACAGGAACGCGAAGAGGGCGATTCCAGAAATAATCCGGCGGTGCATTAGCAAACGCATAGGGCGGATGTTACGCGCAGCCGGCGAATTGCGTCAAACGTCGGGTCCTGAGGGAGTTACAACACGTAGCGGGCGAGGTCTTCGCTCTGCGCGAGATTCTTCAGGCGTGCATCGACGTAAGCGGCATCCACTGTCACCGTTTGTGCATGGCGGCCCGCGTCAAAGGAAATTTCTTCGAGCAAACGCTCCATCACCGTGTGCAAACGGCGTTCACCGATATTCTCGGTGCGTTCATTGACCTGCCAGGCGATTTCGGCAAGCCGTCGTACTGCGTCAGGCTGGAATACCAGTACAACATCTTCAGTCTTGAGCAGTGCTTCATATTGACGGGTCAGGCAGGCATCGGTGCCCGTCAGGATGCGCTCGAAATCTTCCACGTTCAGGCTTTTCAGTTCGACGCGGATCGGCAGCCGACCCTGCAGTTCCGGAATCAGATCAGACGGCTTGGACAGATGAAACGCGCCGCTGGCGATGAACAGGATGTGATCGGTGCGGATCATCCCGTATTTGGTGGTCACTGTTGTGCCTTCAACCAGCGGCAGCAGATCGCGCTGCACGCCCTGGCGCGATACATCGGCGCCGGAAACCTCGGATCGCGTCGCCACCTTGTCGATTTCGTCGATAAAGACAATGCCGTTTTGCTCGACGTTGGTGACTGCCGCGGCCTTCAGCTCTTCGTCGTTGACGCGTTTCGCCGCCTCCTCGTCGATCAGCAGCTTCATCGCTTCGGCAATTTTCAGCTTGCGTGACTTGCGTCGCCCGGCACCGAGGTTCTGGAACATGCCCTGCAACTGGGAGCTGAGGTCCTCCATGCCCGGCGGCGTCATGATTTCCATTTGCGCCGGCTGCGCAGCGACATCGAGTTCGATTTCCCGGTCATCGAGCGCACCTTCGCGCAGCATCTTGCGGAATTTCTGCCGTGTCGTTGATTCATTTTCCGCGGCGGTATCACGCGCCGGGGTCAACAACGCATCCAGCACGCGCTCTTCGGCACTGTCCTGCGCCTGATGCCGCACGCGGCGCATTGCTTCAGTACGCGCGTCCTTGATCGCCGCATCAACCAGATCACGGATGATGGTGTCGACGTCACGCCCGACATAACCGACCTCGGTGAATTTGGTTGCCTCGACCTTGATGAACGGCGCATTGGCCAGCCGCGCCAGGCGGCGCGCGATTTCGGTCTTGCCCACGCCGGTAGGCCCGATCATCAGTATGTTCTTGGGCGTGATTTCTTGCCGTAGCGGATCAGGCACCTGCTGCCGGCGCCAGCGATTGCGCAGTGCAATCGCCACAGCGCGTTTGGCGTCGTTCTGTCCGACAATATGCTTGTCGAGCTCGTGGACGATTTCCTGCGGGGTCATTGGAGTCATTGCTGAAACCTGGGGGGATTGGGAGCGAGGTTAAAGAATTTCTGGCGAAATCCGCAGGCGGTGATGTTCCGCCCCGATCTGCATGGCTGAATTCTCAATCCAGTGTTTCAATCAGGTGATTCTGATTGGTGTAGATGCAAAGATCACCGGTAATCGTCAGTGACTTCTTGACGATGTTGGAAGGATCCAGCGCGGTATTCTCCAACAGGGCGCGCGCGGCCGCCTGGGCATAGGCACCGCCGCTGCCGATGGCAACAATGCCGAACTCGGGCTCGAGCACATCGCCGTTGCCGGTGATGACGAGGGAGTGTTCAGCGTCTGCGACCGACAGCATGGCCTCAAGCCGGCGCAGCATTCGATCGGTGCGCCAGTCCTTGGCCAGTTCCACTGCGGATCGCATCAGATTGCCTTGGTGCTTTTCGAGTTTCGCTTCGAAGCGCTCAAACAGCGTAAATGCGTCTGCGGTGCCGCCGGCGAATCCGGCAAGGATGCGGTCCTGGTACAGGCGACGGATCTTGCGCGCCGTTGCCTTGACCACGATGTTGCCCAGCGTCACCTGGCCATCGCCGCCAAGCGCCACACGCTTGCCGCGTCGGACTGAGAGTATGGTGGTGCCATGAAACACGGGGTCAGCCATGGTAATTCCGGAGTTGGGGATGGGAGCGCCCGGAGTTTAACCGTTCGCGGGACCTAGCTGGGGATGTCAGGGGCGGTTTTCAACCCCGCCCGGGATCAGGATTCGAGCCGGAAAACCACCGGGACCCGCACCCAGTCCTCGATATTCTGGGTGCCGCGCCGTGCCGGCACGAAGCGCCAGCTGCGAACCGCTTCCAGGGCGGCGCTATCCAGCGCAGCCGACCCGCTGGAACGATCAAGCTCGGTGCGTGAAGCCGTGCCGTCCGTCGTCACCAGCACTCGCAGCACAACCGTACCTTCTTCGCTGTTTCGGCGCGCAGCCGGCGGATACCGCGGCGGCGGATTTCGCAGATAGGCTGCATTGAATACGGGAGGCGTGACGGTCTGTTCTGCACGGGGCGTCACAGAGGGCGCCGGAGGAGCAGCCGCCTGCCTCGCGGATTCCGCGACCGGAGAAACCGCGGTCTCCGTCGCGACCGGCGGGGCGATATCGGCAGGTACTGCAGCGGCCACCGGAGCCGTGCGCGGTACGGGGGCTGCTTCTGCAGGTTTGCTCCTTGGATTCACTGGTGAAACGGTCGGCACCACAGGAACTGCCGGGACCACTTCAGTTTGCGGTATCAACACCACGTCCAGCACCGGAGGAATCTGCGGCGGCTCAAAACGCCACCACCCGGGTAATCCCAGCGCCACCACAACATGCAGAACAACGCTCGCCAGCAGACAGCCTGCAAGCAGCCGGCTCGACGATGACATCAGGTCAATGACCGGGGGCTGCGATGGGACGGCGCTTGATTGAGTCATTACTGAATACTTTTGGGAACGGAGTTTCTTCTGAGCCGGACATTATCGGCGAAACGGCACTGCAACCACAAACGGCCGCGGATATGGAAATACCCGCGGCCATTGCTTCATCAGAACTGTCCGCGCAAGCCAATCTGGGCGCTGCGCCGGCCGAGCGGCGCGATGTCCTTCAGAAAGGACACGTGGTTACGCGCTTCTTCATTGAGCAGGTTGACCCCGCGCAGGAATGCTTCCAGCCTGACTCCCGGAGCCGGAAGACGGTAACTCACCGTTGCGTTGAGCATGGTGTAACCGTCGGTCGGCAATTCCCCGGCGGCGACACGATCCTGCTCTTCGAAAAAGGTGGCATCAACGCGGGCACCGAGCCGGTCCTGACGGTAATCAACACCGATGCCGTACCGCAAGGGTGATATGCGCGGCAGGGGCAAACCGGTGCTCTTGTCGTCGGCGCGCACATAACTCGCATTGAGCAGCAGATCGAGCGTGCCGCCCCGCTCCATCACCCGGAAGCGGCCTTCACCCTCAATGCCGCGAAATCGTGCCGGAACCGCGCGGTAGGCAAACTCCGGCAGGATTTCTTCGCCGGTGTTCAAAGAGGTGCCGTCGCCGGCATCGGGCGGATTCAGTTCGCCGTCAGCACCGCGGGTATTGCCGGTATTGAACAATGAAATGAAATTGTCGAAACGATTCTGAAACACCCCGATGCTGCCTGAATGTTTTCCGGACTTCATGCGTAGTGTCACATCCAGCGCCTTGGATTTTTCCTTGCCGAACGCCGTATTACCAATCTCATACACCCCGGTCGCCGCATGCGGTCCGTTGGCAAAGAGTTCGTAATACGTCGGTGCGCGCTCGGTGTATGCGCCGTTCACCGCGAGCGCAAGGCCTGGAGAAAAACTCCAGACCGCCCCCATCGCCCCGCTGTTGCCGCTGAAGGTTTTTGTCTGCGCGGGATCGAAACGCGGACCGGCGCCGCCAAACGGCACAGGACCGCCCCCTTCGCTGCCGACTTCGCTGCGTTCATGACGGCCGCCGAACGTCAGCTTCAGGGATCCCAGCGGCAACTCCTCGAAAAAGAATGCCGCGCGGGAATTGGTGCTCGTTGACGGGACAAAGGCCTCTGCACCCAGCGCCGAAAAATCAAAATCGGTGACCTGCAAGCCGAATGCTCCCTGGAACGGACCCAGTTTGCCGTGGGTGGCTTCGAGATGAATGTCATGTCCCTTGTTGGTAAAGCGCGTCGCCGGTACGCCAGCGTCCAGCTCGGTGTGTTCATAGTCGGTCTTGCCCGCCTTGAACTTGACTGAACGAATGATATTGCCCAGTTCACGCACCTCGCCGGCAATGTCCCAACGGCTGCTCTGCATGTCGATAGTTACCGTCGGTTTTGCCACCGTACCGTAGATGGAATTGAAACCGGAACGGGAAATGCCAACGTAACCATTGGCCCAGGTATGCGACAGGCCGAATGCGCCACCATCGGATTTTGACGCGCTGTTCGGCAAAGTACCTTCCGCCTCTACGGGCTGCGGATCCGCAATCCGCTGTCGGGCCGAGCGTGCAAAGCCCTTGATCTTCAGGTCTTCGGTATTGCGCGAATAAACATTCGCATGCAATGCAAGGCTGCCATTGCCGGCTTCAAACACAACAGCCCCGGCTTTCTCGCGCTCGGCGCCGCCAAAGCGGCCTTCGACGCGACCGCTGACGCCTTTCACTGCAGTTTGCGGAATGCGGTTGTCGATCACGTTGACAACACCACCAACGGCGCTGCCGCCGTAGAACAGCGCAGCGGGGCCGCGCACGACTTCCGCACGCTCGATCACCAGAGGATCAATCGATACCGCATGGTCAAAACTCAGCGACGATGCATCCAGCATGCCGGTGCCGTTCTGCAACAGCCGGATGCGGTCACCATCCAGGCCGCGAATCACCGGGCGGCTGGCGTTGGGGCCGAAACCCGTGGCGGCAACACCAGGCAGACCATCCAGCGTGTCGCCGAGCGTGGACCGGCGCAAGCGGAAAAGATCTTCCCCCTGCAGGATGGAAGCAGGCGAAGCCAGTTCAAAAAGATCGCTGCCCAGCGGATTGCCGGTAACAATCACTTCAGGCAGGGTTGCCGGGGTGGAATTGCTGCTGACCTGCGCATGGGCTGTCGCGGCTTGCACCGCAACAGCCATCAGCGCAAGCATGGGGCGCTTGCATCTCATGACATTCTCCTAATGGCAGAACAGCGCGCTCAGCCACAGGCCGGCGCAGCACGCTCCGCAAATGATCTAAAGGAATTTCGCCGGACAAACCGGCAGTCGATCAGGAGAACGCAGGGGGGCCGCGGGAATCGTAGGGGACGCTTGCGCTGAAGGCACGCAACCGCGAAACAACAACAACAGGGGCAACGGCATCGGTTGCAGCGAAATACACGCCGTAGTCGGCGTGCAGTGCGCCGAGAACCTGGCTGTAAACCAGGTCAAGCGCGCAATGTTCGGAAACCAGGGACCGGCCTGAATCATGATGTTCATCAAGGCAATGATCATGCGCATCCGCATGCTCGTGCAACGACGCAGCCGTTTCATGAACATGTCCACCGGCATGGCTCAGGGCATGAGTCAGCGCCCCTTGTTGCGCAGCCAACAGCAACGCCACAAGCGCACACCGCAATGCGGAGGAACGCAAAATCTTCCCAAACATCGGAAAACCGGTCATTGCCTGTCCAAAGTGGCCTTGTTACTTGGGCGCAGTGATGGCAACGGCATCGGTCAGCCGGTAATAGAGGCCCATCGCATCATCGCGCAACACCGTAAACCGGCCCGACACGACAATCGGCTCAAAACCGTATTTCACCGGCGTTTTGGCCTGGACTTCAACCATCTGCTCCGGACCGCCGGGCAGGCAGAAAGAACAGGTGGGTGGCAGCGCCGCGAGGATGAAACGCTTCTGCCGCTCCCCCATATCCAGGGGCATCATGAAGCCCTGAATTCGGACTTCCTGCTTGTCGAGGGTCGCCACGCTTTTGCCAAACTCCGGAACAAAGCGGTCTTTCTGCTTCACGGTTTTGACATCGGCCAGCGTCTTCCAGGACGTCACGCCCTTCAGTTCAGGCAGCGGCTTTGAGGCATAGGGTGAAGGCGGCAAATTGGCATCTGCATCCACCGGCTTTTTCATCAAATCATTCTTGCCTGCAGAACCCTGGAATCCCTGCGCGCTGGCCGAGACCGCCAAGGCAAGCATGACTGCGCCAAGTTGAATTTTCATAAATTTAAAATAATGAATAAAATCAAATAATTACAAGGATTCCGTAGATTCTGCTGCAGGCTAGTGGCTGTGCTTCATCCCGCAGTATTTGCCGATTGCCAGTCCTTTGCAATCCTTGGCCAGTTGACCGTGGCATTCCTTCTCGGATTTGCCGGCCTCAAAACATTTTGCGGCATTGAGATGGGCCTCCGCCATCGCACGATGGTCGGCGATGTCTTTTTTAACTTCGGCTGCGCCGTGGGGTTTGGCTTTCTCTGCAGCAATCGCTGGTTGTACGGCGAGGGCCGCGACAATCATGACTGTCGTAATGAATCCATTGCTTTTCATGGGTTGATCTCCGGGGTTGGGTTAGTAAATAGACGGGCCATCAACAACACTTCAGCCGCGTGCCAGCGTGCCTGCAATATCGGTGCGATACGCACGCCACGCCGGCACCAGCGCAGCAAGTGCACCAACAACAATCGAAAATCCGAGAATCACGAATTCCTCCGGCAGCCACAGGCGCCCTGTCATGCTGCCCTGCTGGGCCGCGCGCATCGCGTAACCGACAATTTCGGCAAAACCATGTCCCAGCGCGATGCCGAGCAAACCGCCTGCGCCGGCGAGCAACATTCCCTCACCGAGCAGCAACGCCATCAGGCGTTGCGGAGAAGCGCCCAGGGTTCGCATGACCGCGAGGTCGTAGCGCCGCTCTTCCAGCGCGTTATAAAGCGCAATGAACACCGACAGCGCTGCGCTGAAGATCAGCACCAGCGCAAAGCCGCGCAGCACGTCGGTCCCGACGCCGATGATGCTGAACAATCGCGCCGTCTCGTAGGCCGGTGAAGCCGCCTGCATGTCGCTGTTGTTGTTGACGTAACGGGGCAGGATCGCCGCAGCAAGCGGGGATGCATATTGCACCAGCAGCGCGGTGTATTCCTTTTCCTCATCCTTCATCTGCGCGGCAACATTTTCGATGTCGTGTATGCCCAGATGTTCGGCATGCACCGCCCACACGCTTTCAACCGAAGTCAGCACCAGCCGGTCCAGCACCGTGCCGCTTGGCGCCAGCACGCCGACTACGGTGTAGTCAGCGCCCTCGTGCACATCACCGCCATCGCCAAGTCCGTGCGCGCCGGCAAATTTTGCGCCGAGACCGTTCCCGGTGCGCGCGGCGACTTCGGCGCCGATGACGGCGTCCAGCGGCTTTTCCCACAAGCGTCCGGCGTTAAGCGTGGCGCCGTAATGCACCACATAGTCATGGTTGGTACCGACGATGCGAAAACCGCGGTAGCTGTCGCCCAGAGCCAGCGGGATGATTTTCTTGACGGCCCGATGCGCTGAAATTTCCTTGGCCTGCTTGTAGGCGATATTGCCGGTCGGCACATCGAGGTGATAAATCGCCGACAGGATGATCTGCAACGGGCTTCCCTTGGCGCCAATCACCAGATCAATGCCTTCGGCGTCACGGCGCATGCGCTGATCCAGCTGCGTGGTTGCCAGCAGCAGCAAGGTGATGGTGCCGATACCCAATGCAAACAGAACGACCTGCAGCGCCGTATTCAGGGCGCGGGCGCGCAGATAACTTGCAGAGAGCTTGAAGAGATTCATTGCACCGCTCCAAGCACATAGTGATTGGATATCCGCGCTTTTACGCGCTGATCGTGTGTTGCGATCACCAGCGTCGCACCGCAGGCCGCCGCCTGCGACAGGAGCAGATCCAGCGCCTGGGTGCAGCGCGCATCATCGAGATTCGAAGTCGGCTCATCGGCCAGCAACAGGCGGGGCCGGTTGACCACGGCGCGCGCGATGGCGACACGCTGGGCCTGTCCGTGCGACAGCGCGTGAGGGTAGGCGTCCGCCTTGTCGGCAAGGTCCAGCCCTTTGAGGACTTCCCGGACGTGTCCGCTGTCCTGCTCCACACCGGCAAGATATTGCGCAAGCAATACGTTCTGGGCCACGGTCAGGCTGGAAAGCAAATGCAGGCGCTGGAGGACGATGCCGATATTACGGCCGCGGAAGCGGTCAAGATCGCTCGCCGACAAGCCGCTGACATCCTGGCCGGCAACCACAGCCCGCCCGGAGGCCGGGCGCAGAATGCCGGCAAGAATATGCAATAGCGTCGTCTTGCCGCTGCCCGAAGGCCCCAGCATCAGCCATTGATCGCCTTGCTGCGCAAGCCATGAGTCCACCCGCAAGACCTCCTTGCCGGCATACTGGTGACGCAATTCGCGCAGTTCAAACACACTCATTCCTCTTCGATTTTTGTCCAGGGTGGAAACGGGTCCTGAAAACGCTGCCACCCGCTTTCGCCGGCAGTCATTTCCGCATCGGTCAACAAGCAGTCATCGAGCAATCGCCGGATCCCGACCTGATCCATCCCGATGCCGATAAATACCAGCTCCTGCCTGCGGTCGCCAAAGTCTCCGACCCATTTCTGATCAATAAGTTTGATGTATTCCGGATCTTTAGGCCAGTCCTTGCGATCCACGGCGGCCCACCACAGGCCGGCGGCACTGTGCCGGCAAACCCCGCCGGCCTGCGACCATGACCCCGCAAAATCCATGCGTGTGGCCAGCCAGAAGTAGCCTTTGGACCGGAGCACGCCGTCCCATTCAGACCGGATGAGATCCATGAATCGCTGCGGATGAAATGGCCGGCGCACACGATAGACAAAACTTGAGATGCCGTATTCCTCGGTCTCCGGCAGATGTTCGCCCCTCATTTCCTTTAACCAGCCCGGCGCCGCCGATGCACGGTCAAAGTCAAAACGTCCGGTATCCAGAATCTTCTGCAACGGCACTTCACCGAACTTTGAAACCACGATTTCAGCTTCAGGGTTGAGGGTATGCAGGATCGAAGCCAGGCGCGCCATCTCGTCCATGGTCACCAGATCACACTTGTTGACGACAATCACGTCGGCAAATTCGATCTGGTCGACCAGCAGATCAACCACCGTACGCTCGTCTTCCTCTCCAAGGCTTTCACCGCGGTCGTGCAGATAATCACTTGATGCGTAATCTTTCAGAAAGTTGTAGGCATCAACAACCGTCACCATGGTGTCCAGTCGCGCAACATCTGAGAGGCTTTGGTCTTCTTCGTCGCGGAAAGTGAAGGTTTCGGCAACAGGCAGGGGCTCCGAAATGCCGGTCGACTCGATCAGCAGATAGTCGAAGCGACCTTCGCGCGCAAGCTTGTTGATCTCGACCAGCAGGTCTTCGCGCAACGTGCAACAGATGCAGCCGTTAGACATTTCGACCAGTTTTTCCTCCGCCCTCGACAGCGCCGCGCCGCCTTCGCGCACCAGTTGCGCGTCGATATTGACCTCGGACATGTCATTGACGATGACGGCCACACGCAGGCCTTCGCGATTGTTCAGCACATGGTTGAGCAGCGTGGTCTTTCCGGCTCCGAGGAATCCGGAAAGCACCGTGACCGGCAGGCGGTCGGGCTGGGCATTGGCTTGGGTCATGGCAGTAACCCCGTCTACTGGCGGGTGTAGGGCGCACCGGTGTGGCTTTGCGCGACATGGGCAGCCAGTTGCCCGAGCACACCGGCAACACCGAGCGGGCCGTAGGCGTCAACCAATCGCGGCAGCAGTTCCGCGATCAACACGGCATTGACCGTCGCCTTGTCGATCCCCCTGTTGTCGCAGTTCAAAAGCGCGCCACGGATCTCGGACACCACCGCAGCATGTTCAGCGGACATGACTTCAGACACGTCTTCTGCACGGGGCAGCCCGTTCAAATCGTCGATATTCATCACTTCACCTCATCTATGCAAAGTCTCAGCCGGCGTTCACCGGTCATCTCGATCGGCGGAGAACGATGGACGATGCCGTTGCCGGCATTGCCCGGATAAGATTCGCCCTTCTGCACCGTCACCCACCAAGGCCTGCAACTGCGGATCTGTCCGGGCCTCGCAACAATTGCGCGGTTGGCGGCATCAAAGCTGAGGCCCTGCGCCATCAACTGGTCGCGGCGCACGTTGTCATTGGTCACCCACTGCGTTCCAAAACCGCTGTAGGTCACCAACAAACGCAGTGCAGCCGCATCAACATGGAACAGGCGGCAAGCATCGGTAGAAATGCTTTCGAGATGCACCCGCAAGGTTGCACAGCCGGAAATGCGGCCGAAACGCCGCACCAGATAATCGATGTCGGCAGCCAGCATGTCGCGTGCGCCGCAGGCCGGAAGATCGGACAGAAACATCCAGACCTCGGGGTCGTCACTGTGCAGTACTGCCTCGACATCCAGATCGTGAGCAGCGTTGAAAGCGTCGACCAGCCCGCTCATCTGCGGCTCCTGCTCACGCCTCCACACCACCAGATTGACGCCAGGGGTGTGGATGGCTTCAAGGTCGCCGGCGCCGCGCGCGTAGCGAAAATGGAATGGCAACACCACGTTCAGCGCTTCAGTGGCCATAAACACGCTCCCGCTTCTCGCGCCGCTCCTGAGCCTCCAGACACAGGGTTGCGGTCGGCCGCGCCAAAAGCCTCTGCAGGCCGATGGCCTCTCCGGTTTCCTCGCACCAGCCATAGCTGCCGTCCTCGATCCACTCAAGCCCCTGCTCAATCTTGCGCATCAGCTTGCGTTCTCGGTCACGGGTTCGCAACTCGATCGCCTGCTCTTCTTCCTGGGTCGCACGATCCATCGGATCTGTGGCGACTTCGACCTGCTGCAGGTGGGCACTGGTCTCGTTGACGTTGTCGATCAAAGTCTGGCGCAACGCCAGCAATTGATCGCGGAAAAACGCGATTTGCGGCGCGCTCATGTAGTCGCGATCCGGCATCGCCAGCAGTTCGTCGGCGCTGGCGGGTGCCCGGATCACTTTTTTCAGATTACGGACGCTCATCAGGACAGCACCTCTGCCGGATCAGCGGCAACGCTGGCACGGCACATAGCAAGGCCTTTTTCGATCAATGCCCGGGGCAGGGAACGGCCGATAAACACCATCGTTGTCTCACGGGGTTCACCGTTCGCCCAAGGCTTGCCTTCGTCCGCGCCGAAGAGCATGTGCACCCCCTGGAAAATCACCCGCTTTGACTTTCCTTCGATATTGAGTACACCCTTGTAGCGCAGTAAATCAGTGCCGTACGTTTGCAAAAGAAGGCTGAAAAAAGTTTCCAGCCTTTCCAGGTCAAATGCTTCTGCATCGCGGTATGCGAATGAGCCGATGTCATCGTCATGCTCGTGGGTGACATCTTCCAGAAAAGCCGGATCCACCTGCAATATGGTGTCCAGCCTGAATCCGTGGATGTCGAGGACCTTCGCAACATCAACGTTGCCGAACACTACCGGCAAAATCGGTGCCCGCGGGTTGATTGCATGCAGCCGCTTTTGCAGCGCTTCAACATCTCCGCCGCTCACCAGATCGGTCTTGGACAGCAGAATACGGTCGGCGAATCCGACCTGCTCCTGCGCCTCGTGATGCTCATCAAGCTGCATGGGCCCGTGTTTTGCGTCAACGACGGTAATGATCGCGTCGAGGCGGTAATCACCGGAGACTTCTTCATCAACAAAAAAGGTCTGCGCGACAGGGGCCGGGTCCGCCAGCCCCGTCGTTTCGATCACCACCCAGTCGAACTTGAGGACACCGCTGCTGCGTTTCGATTTCAGGTCACCAAGAATGCGCACCAGATCACCTCTGACGGTGCAGCAGATGCAGCCGTTGTTCATCTCGACAATTTGCTCCTGACGCTCCTGCAACAGGATTTCATTGTCAATACTGGCTTCGCCAAACTCGTTTTCAATCACTGCGATGCGCAAACCATGATCTTCACGCAGGATACGGTTGAGCAAAGTGGTTTTACCGGTCCCCAGAAAGCCGGTAAGGATGGTCACCGGTATCTGGGCTGCAGTTTCCCGTTTCATGTGAACACTCCTGTTATGTTTTGATAATTCGTTGCGGTTGCTCTGTCCCGCGGTTTCAGTGCGACAGCAAGATCACGCGGCGGTGACAGGAGATCGATATGCCGGGCGTATTGCGACGGGACCGGGGCCGCACTCTGCACCTGCAGCAACAGGTTTTTCTGTTCTCGATCAACAAGAATCATGGATACGCGCATCTGGCCCCCGGCCGGACCGCAGCGATGCCACAGGCAGCGACCGGTAGCCGCCCAAAAATGCGCAATCCCACTGCGTATGGTCAGTGATAACGCTTCGCGGTTCATTGTTGCGCAGAACAGCACCTCGCCGCTGTCGGCATGCTGCACCACGCAAGGCAATAATCCATCACCATCAAAACTCGGCATGAACCGCCGGCCCGTGGCAATCTCCGTATCGCTGCCACGTACCGCGAACAGCAGTGTCCTCGCATACCGGCGGGCAACAGGTCCACCGCGGTCATCCTGAACACGGCGGTAGAAGCGCTGTTCTTCGGGGTCAGTGGCCATGCAGCCACTCCTGTGAAATCAGTATCGTGGCGATACCGGCGCCGACAAACAGCATCTGGGTAAGTATGCTGCGCGCGTCATTACGCCGATGCAGATCGGGAATCAGATCAGCCAGTGCGATGTATACAAAACTCGAAGCCGCCAGAACCAGGATGTATGGAATTGCATCCTTCGCGTCGTTGAGAGCAAAGTATCCAATCACACCACCGATCAGCGACATCATGCTTGAGCCGAAATTCACCAGCAGTGCACGGCGGCGGCTGTAACCGGCATGCAGCAGAATCATGAAGTCTCCGACCTCCTGAGGCACCTCGTGAGCCACTATTGCAACAGTGGTCATGATCCCGAGCCTGGTGTCGGCCATGAAAGCAGCCGCGATCAGGACGCCATCGACAAAATTGTGAAAGCCGTCTCCGACCACAATCAGCAAACCCGTTCGCCGGCCGTGTGTCATCCGGGCATGCTGCTTGTCCAGCGGCTCGTGGTGATGTCGCCATAAGGCTGCCTTTTCAAGCAGGAAAAATCCGATCAGGCCCGCAAGCGCGGTTGCAGACAGCGCCTCAATGTTTTCAGCCTGCATGAACGCTTCCGGCATCAAATGCAGGAATGACGCGGCCAGCAATACGCCAACGGCATAACTCACCATTGAGGACACCCAGGGCGCCAACAACGTAAACGACAACAGGCCGGCAACCAACATGCTCAGCGCGCCGCCGGCAATCGTTGCGCCCGCTATCCATATCAAAGTGGGGTCAATGGTTGTCACTTTTTGCAATTCAGTTGCATTATTGTTTAAAAAAAACGGCTTGAGCTCAGTGCTGGTGGCGACCGCTTGTCCGTGCCTTGTTTTGCGTCGGGCCGCAGTCCGCGCACACGCCTTTAACCGTCAACTCGACCGCTTTCTGCCGGAATCCGGCCGGAAGCTTCACCGCCGGCCTGGCTTCAACAGGTTCCAGACATAACACCTGTCCGCAGTCACTGCATTCGAAATGCGCATGCGGGCCCGTGTGCGCATGGGCCGCCGCATTAAATCGCCAAATGCGGTCGTCCCCTGAGATCTTGTGGGCAAGGCCATTTTCAGTCAGCCACTCCAGCACACGGTAAATGGTGACCCGGTTGACGCCGCTGTCGGACGACAAGCGGGCTTCTACTTCGTGATGCGTGAGGGCGCGTTCCGCCTTCAAAAGCACAGTGAGCACCATGATGCGGGGCCGCGTCAGGCGGGCGCCTGTCCGCCGAATGAACTGCTCGGCGACATCCGCAGACGTACTGTCCATTTTGTTTGAACCCACCATCATTTCATTTAACCACAGGGGCCGCTTGCACACCAACAGAAGTCCATACATGGAGAAACGGCGCCGCAACCCCTCCATGTTGCTTCCGACATTGGCCACATGATTGCCATCCATCAGCACTCAATTTCCCTTGGCATCAGCGGGGTCAGTCAAAAATCCCATCTTGCGCAGTCCCGCGCGCTGCGCCGCGGCCATGACCTTCGCGACCCACTCATACCGAGCGTCCTTGTCTGCGCGCAGGTGAATCTCGGGCTGGGGATCAGACTTCGATGCCTGCTCAAGTCGTCGCTGCAGTTCGCCATCACCAACCGCCTCGGCATTCCAGTAAGTCCGGCCGCCCGCTTCGATGACTATGGCTACGCGGTCAGGCTTTTCCCGGTTGGGTGTGCTTTGTGCTTTTGGCAAATCAACCTTGACCGCGTGCGTAAACATCGGCGCCGTAACCATGAAAATGATGAGCAGGACGAGCATCACGTCCACTAACGGAGTGGTGTTGACCTCACCCATCAACTGCTCATCGTTTCCCTCACGCCGGGTACCAAATGCCATCATGCACCCGGCCTGGCAGGCGTCCTGCCCGACAGCAAGACTAAATGCATGAGGTCCTGAACAAACTCATCAAGTTCCGACACGATGCCGCGGTTAGCGCGAACCAGGAAGTTGTAAGCAAGCACCGCAGGAATGGCAACCGCCAGGCCAAAAGCCGTCATGATCAGCGCCTCACCCACCGGACCGGCAACCTTGTCTATGGTTGCCTGCCCCGATACACCGATGCCGATCAGCGCCCTGTAAATACCCCAGACTGTTCCAAACAATCCCACAAAAGGTGCGGTTGCACCGACAGACGCGAGAACCCCCAGACCGGACTCGAGGCGCTTGACCGAGCGACGCACGACACGTTCAAACTCGCGCAAAGCCACTTCGCTATCGAGTGCATGACCGGCATCACGACCTTGCGACAAATCCATTGCTCTTCGGGCGAGAATTGAAAACGGCCCGCACCTTTCGGCTTCACCGAGCACCTTGAGTGCCGAGGACCGGCTCTCGGGCTCCATGACCTGGCTGAGCAGAGCCGAACGCGCGCGCAGGCGCCACAGCTCGCAGGCTTTCATGAACATGACACACCAGCTGGCAAGCGACATCAGGACCAGAACTACTGCAGTCAAATGCTGGACAGCATCCGCCTGACGCAGGACACCGATAATGCCCAGTTCCGTCAAAGCACTCATTCATCAATCCTTTGAGTGATAACAACATATGGGCACACGATGCTCACCGCCGATGCCGGCAGCCCCTTGTGCAGGGGCCGGGTTTCAATCAACGTGGCAACAATCATCAAAATTTGGTCTGCATGCCCAGTGTGATCGTTCGCGGCGATCCAGGCGCCACCCAGGTCCGCTGGAATGATTGTGTGTAATAGGTCTTGTCGAACAGGTTGTCGATATCCAGCGAGAAACGCAGCTTTGAACTGGCGCGCCAATACGCAACGGCCTTGACCAGCGTGTATGCAGGCAGCTCGAATTCGGGAATGCCGGCCACTGCCTGTGCCTGTGTGCGGGCTTCGCCTAACCGATCCCCGGTGTAAGTCACGCCTCCACCCACGCCAAACCGGCCTTCGGCTGCAGCACCTTCGTAAACCAACAACAAGCTTCCGTTCACCTTCGGAATGTTCAACAAGCGGCCGCCAAGCTCCAGCGTATTGTCCTGATCAACATAGGCGTCGTTATAGGTGAAGCTGGCATTGATGCGCCAGGAACGGCCCAGTTGACCTGACAGATCGGCATCGAAACCGCGGCTGCGCACGTCGCCTGCCGCGATTGAGAAACCGGGGTTTGCCGGATCCGCGGTCAACACGTTTTTCTTGCGAATATCAAACAGCGCGAATGTCGCGCCGAGCGTACGCCGGGTATTTTCCCACTTCATGCCCCCTTCAATGGCGTTGCCGGACTCGGGGTCAAATGCGCCTCCTGCAGCGTTGGTGCCGACATTGGGGCGGAAGGATTTACCGGCGTTGCCAAACACCGTCCATTGGTTTGAGGGCAAATAGCTCAAGCCCACCCGCGGCGTTGTTGCATCAGGGCTTTGCCTGGTCAAAACACCCGTGCGCAGATTCATCAGCTGCTGGTCATAACTGTCATGCCGCAAACCCGCCAGCAATCGCCATGACTCTCCCAGCTTGATCACATCCTGCATATAGAAGGCGAGGTTGCGCTGATCCTCCTGGGTCTGGGTGTTGGGCCCGGGCACGGGTTGCGGCTGCCCATACACCGGATTGAAAACGTTGATCGCATAAGGCGAGCCCCCAGTCGGATTGACGCGCAGCATCAGTTGATCAAACTGGAAACGGTAGGTTTCCGCGCCCAATGTCAGTTCGTGCTCGACGCCTCCTGCACGAAATCGACCGACAACCTCGCCCTGAAGCGTCACGTCTTCGGAAGCATAATCACGGTAACGGCGCTGCCGTCTCAAGGTTTGCTGGTCGGCCTGCAGCGTCGGCTGCGCCTCCGTGGAGTAGCCCTGGAGTGCGCCGGATTTGTACGACAGGGCCAGCCGCCCGGTCCAGGTCTGGTTCAGGTCATGCTCAAGCACGAACTGGTGGGTCTGGTTTTCCAATGTCACCTTGCCGTCGGCCGGTTCACCGAGGAAACGCTCGCGCGGCACGGCGCCGAGCTGGTTGTTGATCGCAACTACACCGCGGTCCAGCGGAGTCTTGTGGCTGAGCCATTCCCCGTTGTAATCGAGCCGCGTGGCGCTGGAGATCTTCCACGTGAACGCCGGAGCAAAAAGTGATCTCTCCGTGTCTACAAAATCACGGAATCCACCGCGGTCTTCAAGCGCAACATTCAGCCTGTAGGCAAAATTTTCCGTGATTGGACCTGTTGAATCGATCGTTGCACGAAGGAAATCAAAACTGCCGACATAACCTTCGACGGAATGTGCCGACCGCCATAGGGGACGTTTGGTCACGATGTTCAGCGTGCCCCCGGGCTCACTGGCGCCATACAACGAGGCGGCCGGACCTTTCAGAAATTCCACCCGCTCAACGTTAGCCATATCCCGCTGTGCATTGAAGCCGCGATTACCGGACAAGCCATTCCGCAAAAGCGACATGCCGTTGTTGATATCGCCGGCCAGACCGCGGATGGCAATGTTGTCCCACAATCCGCCGAAACTGTTCTGCCGGGATACGCCGCCGACATAATCCAGCGCATCATCCAGCCGCACTGCGCCGAGGTCATCCAGCGTTTGCCGGGACAGCACCCGCACCGCCTGCGGTACTTCGCGCAGCGGCAGTTCGGTTTTGGTACCGCTGGCTTCGTCGGCATGGTATGCACCGCCCTGTTGGCGACCGACCACTTCGACGGCAGGCAAAGTTGCGGTATTACCCGCCTGCGCCGGCTGGCTTTGCGCGCTTGAGTTGACAGCGCCCAGTGCGGCATAAACCGCCATTGCCAGGCGCAACGACCCCCTGTATTTGTTCATTTTTATTTCCCTGAATGAATTGCGGCGGCAATCGGCCCGCCGCGACAGAAATCAATGCGCCTTGTGTTTGATCGCGAAGGCGAGCGAGGCAAACAGTCCTGTTTTTGTGGCCTTCACCGGATCATCCGGCGGCGCGTCGTAGGCCGCGGTGATCACGTTCAAACCATCATTGCGCACACGCAGCGTGACGGTGCCGTCCTTTCCGGTCACCAGCGGCTTGGCTTCAGGGTCACCAACGTAATCGCGAGTCACTTTCGCGCAGGCAACAGGCTTCCCGTTGAAGAACACGCGAACGGTCATTGAATCGTCCTTGTGGTGCGGCAGAGCTGCCTTCAGCGGTACGATCTGCAGCACCTGGCCCGGCAGCGGCTTCAGCGGTGCCTTCAGTGACTCGCGCAGCACCACCGCATATTTGACATAGCGCCCGCTCTCCTCGGCACCCGGCACCTCGTCGCGGCCCTTGTTGACCCACTTGCCATCCGGCCCTTTGCTCCAATAGCCGTTGTCGAGAACCGCGGTGATCACTGCCGGCAAGGGCTTGGCGTCGACCAGCAGCAGGTGATCGGTCTTGCGCAGTGCCACCGGCACCGTAGCGCCGCTCGTGTCATAACCGGCCACTTCCCTGACCTTTTCGTGGCGGCGGATCATGTCGAGATCCTCCGCGCCGTGGCCATAAACCAGCGCCATTTGCCCGGAACGCTCGGCAAACCAGATGCCATGGGCGTGCGCCCCGGCACATGCAGCGAGCAATACAACTACCGCCGACCAACGAAACAAACTTTCAGCCATGATGCCTCCTTATTGCAACAGGGTCGCAATAATAAGGCGGCTTGGATTTTTACGCAACAGAGTTGCATTAACTAAGCTGCGTCAAGACAGGGCGAACAACTTTATACTGCGATGAAATGAAAAAAATCCTGGTGCTGCTGATCGATGCCTACCGCCTGCTGCTGTCGCCTTTTTTCGGCACGCAGTGCCGCTTTTATCCGACTTGCTCAGCTTATGCACGCGAGGCGATAGAGACCCATGGCGCGCTGAAGGGTTCTTGGCTGACCATCAGACGCATCGGAAAATGTCATCCTTGGCATGAAGGCGGGATCGACAACGTTCCGCCAGTACGCCACAAACACTAACCGGCGGACAAGGCAGGCAATGCCGGTTTACAAGTAATAACATAACGGGGCAATTTCAGTTTATGCACACCCACGACATTTCAAAATGGCAGCATCAGCACGTGTTTGACTCCGGAAACCAATCGGCAGAACGCGGCACCAGACTTGTGGTGTGGATCACTCTTGTCATGATGGTGGTCGAGATAATTGCTGGCTGGCAATACAACTCCATGGCATTGCTGGCAGACGGCTTGCATATGAGCTCACATGTACTCGCGCTTGGTTTGAGTGCTTTCGCATACATGGCAGCAAGACACTACGCATATGACAAACGCTTTGCATTTGGCACATGGAAAATTGAAGTCATCGCCGGATATACCAGCGCCATTCTCCTGGCATGCATCGCCATCATTATGGTCATCAGCTCTGCTGAGCGCCTGCTGTCGCCGCAGCCCATTCAATATCAGGAGGCCGCTTTTGTCGCTTGCATCGGATTGGCCGTTAATCTCCTGTGCGCTTATATTTTAGGCAGTACTCATCACCATCATGAACACGGCCATGGTCACAAGCATCAACATGATCACCATCACGATCTGAACCTGAAGTCTGCCTATCTTCACGTAATCGCAGACGCAGCAACTTCTTTACTGGCAATTGTCGCCCTTGCGGGCGGCTGGTTTTATGGCTGGTCATGGCTTGACCCGGTTATGGGCTTCATCGGCGCCGGGCTAATCATTGTTTGGGCACACGGCCTGATCCTTGAAACTGGGAAGGTGCTGCTTGACCGGGAAATGGATCACGAAGTAGTTGATGAAATACGTGAGGTAATTGCGTCAGAATTTTCCAAAAGCGACACCATTCTGGCAGATCTGCACGTGTGGCGAGTTGGTAAAGCGGCATATTCTGTCGCGCTTTCTGTCGTGACCCATGACCAGAATCTGACCCCGGAGCATGTCAGAACTGCGCTGCAGATACATGAAGAACTTGTACATGTGACTGTCGAAATCAACCACTGCACATAACAAGAGATGCCCTTAAGTCACTTGAAAGTTTCCTGGAATATCAACACTTCGGGGTCAAACGCCGACTCGAAGCAACAGCCCCTTCAAATATTCCCCTTCGGGGAAATTCAGCGCCACCGGATGATCCGGTGCCGCATGCAGCCAGCGTTCAATACGCGCATCAACTCCGGCGTCCAGCGCCGCACCGGCAATGATCTTCTGGAACAGGTCAGGGCTGACGCCACCTGAACACGAGTAGGTCATCAATACACCACCCGGATTGAGCAGCTTGAATCCGATCAGGTTGATGTCCTTGTAAGCGCGGGCGGCCTTTTCAGCGTGCGCCGCGGTTGGCGCGAATTTCGGCGGATCAAGCACGATGACGTCGAATTTTCGGCCGGCGTCGCGAAACTTGCGCAACGACTGAAACACATCGGCTTCGATCCATTCAGCCGCAGGCAACTGATTACGTGCGGCATTGGACTGGGCCGCAGCCAGCGCCGGGCCGGAGCTGTCGATCGCCGTCACCGCTGCCGCGCCGCCGGCCAATGCATTCAGCGCAAAACCGCCGGCATAACAGAAGCAGTCGAGTACGGTTTTATCCTTGACCATGCCCCGCAACAACAGGCGGTTGTCGCGCTGGTCCAGATAAAACCCGGTCTTGTGGCCGTGCTCGGCATCGATGCCGTAGCCCAGCCCGTGTTCGGTGACGACCAGCGGCGTCTGCGCAGCATCGCCGCGCAGCAGTCCCGACTGCGGCGGTAAACCCTCAAGCTGGCGCACATCGGCATCCGAGCGTTCAATCACGCGTTGCACCCCGGGCAAAGCAGCCAACGCATCGGCAATGGCGCCACGCCAGCGTTCGGCGCCGGCACTGAGCAACTGCACAACCACCGTATCGCCAAACCGATCGGCCACCACGCCGGGCAAACCGTCGGACTCGCCATGCACCAGCCGTACACCGCTGACATCGAACCCCTTGCGTGCCGCGGCGGCCCCGGCGATACGCTGCGCGAAAAATCCGGCATCGATGTCCCGCTTCGTCCAGTCCCACACCCGCGCACGGATTTGCGATTCGGGGCTGCAGGCGGCCACCGCCAGAAACGCACCGTCGGCCGAGCAGACTTCAACCGTATCACCCAGCTGCGGCTTGCCTTCGATGCAGGCAATCGCGCCGGAGAATATCCACGGATGCCGGCGCATCAGCGATTTCTCGCGGCTGGGTTTGAGTATGAGTTTATGCATTGATTAAAAACCTTATACCGCCAAGACGCGGCAGAACTTTAAAACCTTTTACCGCCAAGTCTTGGCGGTAAAAAATTCAGCCCTTCTTTTTTGCCCGCGGATGCGCAGCGTCGTAAATTTTGGCGAGGTGCTGGAAATCCAGCTGCGTGTACACCTGGGTCGTTGAAATGCTCGAATGACCCAGCATTTCCTGCACCGCACGCAAATCGCTGCTCGACTGCAGCACATGCGAGGCAAACGAATGGCGCAGCATGTGCGGATGCACGCGGGCAGCGATGCCCTGGCGCTGGCCGCGCTGCTGCACGCGGCTTTGGATTGCACGCGGGCCGAGTCGGCGGCCCTGGCGATTGACGAACAAGGCCTGCTTATCAAGGCCGGGCATGGACACCCGCTCAGCGAGCCATGCCTGCAATGCGGAAGCGGCATGGCTGCCAACCGGCACGATGCGGGTTTTGCCGCCCTTGCCGGTGACGCGAACGGTGGCATCGGCAAAATTGATGTCGTCCGGCGCCAGACCGGTCAGCTCGGCCAGACGCAGGCCGGATGAATAAAACAATTCGAGCATGGCCCTGTCGCGAACAGCCAGCGCATCGTCCGCATTGACCTCCACCAGTTGCCGCGCATCATCCGGAGACAACGCATCCGGCAAGCGCTTGGCGCTTTTCGGCGCACGAATGCCGATGCAGGGGTTCTGCTTGCAGCCATGGTCGCGGGCAAGGTAGTGATAGAAGCCCCGCCATGCCGACAACATGCGCGCAATGCTGCACCCGTCGAGGCCGCGTCCGTGCAATTGGGCGATGCCGCGGCGAATGTCATGCGCGTTCAGGCGCAAGGGCGGCGTATCACCGGCCAAAACGAGCAGCGCCGTAATGTCGCGGTGATAGTTCCTGGTGGTGTGTGCCGACAGCCGACGTTCGTGCGTCAGGTGTTCGAGATAACCCTGCAACAGTTTTTGTGCAGGGCCGGCAGCGGGAACCGGCAATGCCGGCAGAGGTTTGCGCCCGCGGGCGGTCACGCGGGTTCCAGAAAGCGCAGCAGGCAAGCCGCAGCCACTTCGCCGATGCGGGTCAGATAGAGCGTGCCCATCTCGGGATAAAACCGTTGCGCATCCTCGCTCGCCAGCGCCAGCAGGCCGAAGGTCTCCTTGCCGCGCAACGCAACATAGGCGAATGATTTCAGCAGCGGCGCCGCCTCACCGAACAGGCCGGCGGTATCCGCCATCGCCAGCGGACCGCAATGCGGGTGCGACAGACTGGCGGCGAAGGCCTGTGTTGCGTCGGACGTCGGCAGATCAGACGATTCAGATGGCACGTCCGGATGCCAGAGGCGCAGCGCTACATGCGGCACCGCAAAGTCTTCGCGCAGATTAAAGGCTGCTGCGTGCATCAAAGCAGGCAGGTCGCGGGCAGCGACCATCGCCAGTGTCAGGCGATGCACCTTCTCGCTGATGACATCGTTTTCTTCTCCGAACTGGATCAGCTCGCCCATTTTGGCTTCGAGCTGTTTCGCACGATCGCGCAGCGTGAGGATCTGGCGCTCGCTGATCGAGATTGCTCGACCGCCGTGGGGGTGCGGGATCATCACGTCGGCAACGACGTCGGCATAGTTTTCGAAAAAGTCCGGGTGTTCCTTCAGGTATGCCGCTACGTCGCTGGGATTCATCAGTCGCTATTCCTTGCTTGCTGGTCGGTTTGGTAGATCAATTTCGCCGTCAAAAACAGTTACTGCGGGCCCCGTCATCAACACCGGCTGGCCTTTACCCGTCCATGATATAACGAGGTCACCGCCTCGCGTTGACACAGTGACCCGCGCATCAAGCAGACCGCGCAGGATTCCTGAAACCACTGCCGCACAGGCGCCGGTGCCGCAGGCCAGAGTTTCGCCGGCGCCGCGCTCATAGACGCGCAGGCGGATATGCGTACGGTCCTTGACCTGCATATAACCGGCGTTCACGCGCTGTGGAAACCGCGAATGTGACTCGATCAAGGGGCCCTCGGTCGTCACCGGCGCAGCATCAACATCTGCCACGACCTGAACAGCATGCGGGTTGCCCATTGATAATGCATTGATTTTAAATACTTTATTATCAACCACCAGATCGTAAAGCGCGGCTTCGGCGGGCGCCTCGAACGGAATCTGTGCAGGCTCGAAACGGGGCAATCCCATGTTGACGGTGACCCGGCCATCGGCCTCAAGCCGGGGTTCAATGACACCGCCAAGAGTGCCCACGCGGATCACTGGTTTCGAGGTCAGCTTGCGGTCGTGCACATAACGCACAAAACAACGTGCGCCGTTGCCACACTGCTCGACCTCGCCACCATCGGCATTAAATATCCGGTAGTAAAAATCCGTATCCGGAGTGCGCGCACGCTCAACCATCAACAACTGGTCGCAACCGACCCCAAAATGGCGGTCGGCAACAAAACGCAACTGCGCGGTTGTCAGCATAATGGGCGCGGCCATGGCATCGAGCACAACGAAATCGTTGCCCAAGCCATGCATTTTGGTGAATTTGAGTTTCATGATTTCAACAATCTACCCTGAACCCGTGCCCTCCATCTGCCGAGCGCCGCCGAGACGAGGAGTCGGCGAGCACGCGACGGGACATTACCTTGATGTAAGGCGAGGAGCGGCACAGCAGGCGACGAAGTATCGGCAAGCGCAGGCATGGACGGCATGGGTTCAGCGGCACTGATCCCGGTAATCGCGATAGATGCAACGATCCATCACCACCGTCATGCCGCCGGCCAGCGCACGCGCCGCAGCCGGCTCGTTGACAATGCTTTCCTGGATCCAGATCGCCTTGATGCCGAGCGCCAGACACTCATCGACGACGCCGTCAATGAATTCGGCGCTGCGGAATACATCCACCAGATCGACTGGAAACGGGATGTCTTTCAGCGATGGATAGACTTTTTCACCGAGAATTTCCTGCGCAGCCGGATGCACCGGAATCACGCGAAAGCCGAATTCCTGCATGGACTTCGAAACGCCATAACTCGGTCGCGCCGCATTGGGGGAGAGGCCGACCACGGCAATGGTGGCCGTTTTTTTCAGCAATGCGCAGCGCGCCGCTGCATCGGGATTCTGAAACAGGCTCAAAGCGCTTTCACCATGATGAAATCATCCATTACAAATCCGTCGCCAATGTCCTTGACCACGGCTTCGCGTATGTTGAAGCCGTACTTCGAATAAGCCGCAATCGCCGACGCATTGTTGCGGTTCACCGCCAGCACCAATTCCCCGCAATCTTCGGCCCTTGCGGCACCAACTGCCTGCCGGATCAAACGCCCGCCGCTGCCGCTGCGTTGCCGCGCCGGATGCACATACAACTTGTCGATTTTCATCGCAACACCACCGGGCTCCAGTTGCAGGGCCATGTAAGCGATCATGCGCTGCTGCTGCATTTCTTTGTACCACCACACATCGGCTTGCGCGAGTTCTTCGCGAATTACCTGCGGGTCGTACCGCTGCTTCAGCATGTATTCTATCTGCGCGACGCTGATGATGCCCGGGTAGTGCGCAAGCCAGATTTCGCGTGCCAGAGCGGATACAGCCTCGATATCGCCATCCGCGAGCCGTGAAATCCCGTCCAGTTGACGGTGCATTTCAATAAAACCGCGGCTCACCCTGCGGCCGCGTCTTGAACCGTTTGTGCAGCCAGTAATATTGCTCCGGCATTTCGCGCACCCGCTCTTCGATAAATTCATTCATGCGCCGTGTGTCAGCGGCGAGGTCGCCGCCGGGAAAGTTCTCCCACGCCGGATAAAACCGCAGCACATAACCGCTGCCACCGGGCAGTTGCGTGGTGACCGCCGGCACGACCACTGCGCCGGTCAATGCCGCAATGCGTGCAAGCCCCGTAATCGTTGCTGCCGGCACACCGAAGAAGGGTACGAAAATCGAATCACGCTCGCCGAAGTCCATGTCGGGCAGGTAATAAAACGGCAAACCCTTTTTGATCGCTTTTGCCACCGGCCGGATGCCATCCTGGCGCGAATACAGGTCCGGCATCACGAAACGGGTGCGGCCGTGATACAGCACCGCGTCGAATGCCGGATTCTTCTGTTTGCTGTACACCGAGACGACGCGATGCTCTGCACCAATGCGTATGCCACCCATATCCAGTCCGACAAAGTGCGGCGCGAGAAAAATGATCGGGCGCCCCTCAACCGCCTGCCAGTTTTCCAGGCCTTCGATGCGCACCGTGCGCAATACGCGCGCATGACTCCCCCACCACAGAATCCCGTGTTCGAGCAGACTGCGCATGAACACCGCAAAGTGATTGCGCGCAAGCCTCAACCTTTCGGTTTCATTCAGTTCCGGAAAACACAACCGCAGATTGGTCAGCACCACACGACGGCGCTCCCCCGCCAGGACATAAAGCAAGCGGCCGGCCGCACGACCCAGCGGCGCCAGTATGGAGAGCGGCAGCCAATGCAGCAGCCAGATCAGGCCCAGACCAATGCGCGTCATCATGCAGCCACCGGCGGCGGTTCGGCGCCGGCAGGCACCTTGTAGCGGTTGTAACCCCACAGATATTGCCCGGGACAGCGGCTGACCACCCGCTCGACGGCCCGGTTCAGCGCGGCGGGACTCAGCGGATCAGAGGCCACTCGCTCCAGATGCAGACGGTAGCCTGCGCCCCGCGGCAAGCGCTCGGCAAAAACCATCACGACCGCAGCGCCGGTCGTGGCTTGCAGCCTTGAGACCAGTGTCATCGTGTAGGCCGGGCGGCCAAAAAATTCCGCCCATTCCCCTTCACCGACACCCGGTGCCTGATCAGGCAATATGCCGATCGCTTCGCCGCGGCGCAGTGCCTTGATCAACAAGCGCACGCCGTGCAGGTTGGCCGGCGCCAGCATTGCCTGCGCGCGCTGACGGCCGGCCTGCATCAAGGCTTCGAGCCCGGCGCGCTTGGGTGGCCGGTACAATATGGTCAAGGGCAGACGGCGTGCGCCATACAAGGCTGAAATCTCAAAGCATCCCAGGTGCGGCGTCAGAAAAATCAGCCCTTTGCCGCCGCCGAGCGCCGACTCCACCACATTCCAGTCGTCGCAGCGGACTATCCGGTCAATCTCTTCGTCCTGCCCGAACCAGACGCGGCACAGTTCGGTGATGCTTTTGCCGGTTTCTGCAACCGCAGCGTGCAGCGTTTTGCGATAAGCCGTCTCCCCGACGCACAATCCACTGCCCTTGAGGTTTTGTTGGCAACGGCGGCGATAGGTTCGCGAAACCCCGTAGACCAGCCAGCCCAGGGCCGCGCCAAAAAAATGCAGCGCCGACAAGGGCATACGTGCGCCCAGGCGCATCAATGCGGACAACAGGGGCATCAGTCGGGGAAATCCGTTAATAAATCGGGGGTTATATGCTATTCTAGCGGCCTTTTTGCCGCACCCCCCCATCAACTTTCCGCGACGACACACAACGCCATGAGCAATTTCCTGTTCACTTCCGAATCCGTTTCCGAAGGCCATCCCGATAAAATCGCCGACCAGATCTCTGATGCTGTGCTCGACGCAATTCTTGCTGAAGACAAGAACGGCCGCGTTGCCGCGGAAACGCTGACCCATACCGGCCTCGTGGTGCTTGCCGGCCAGGTCACCACCAGCGCACGCGTTGATTACGCAAAAGTCGCGCGCCAGGTCATCAAACAGATCGGCTATGACGATTCCGAAATCGGCTTTGACTACAAGAGCTGCGGCGTCATGGTGTGCTACGACCAGCAATCTCCGGACATCGCGCAAGGCGTGGACGAAGGCAAGGGCCTCGACCTCGACCAGGGTGCCGGTGACCAGGGCCTGATGTTCGGTTTCGCCTGCGATGAAACTCCGCAACTGATGCCGATGCCGATTTATTACTCGCACCGCCTGATGGAGCGTCACGCCGAGCTGCGCCGCGACGGCCGTCTGCCGTGGGCGCGCCCCGACGCCAAATCGCAGGTCTCCGTTCGTTACGTCGACGGCAAGCCGCACCACATCGACACCGTCGTGATCTCGACCCAGCACCGTGAAGACATCGGCCACAAGGAACTGTCGGACGCGATCATTGAACAGGTGGTCAAACCCGTGCTGCCGAAGAACATGGTCACCAAGGACACCAAGTTCCTGATCAACCCGACCGGCCGTTTTGTCATCGGCGGCCCGCAGGGCGACACCGGCCTGACCGGCCGCAAGATCATTGTCGACACCTACGGCGGCTACTCGCGCCATGGCGGCGGTGCGTTCTCGGGCAAGGATCCGTCAAAAGTTGACCGCTCGGCCGCTTACGCCGCGCGTTATGTTGCGAAGAACATCGTTGCCGCCGGCCTCGCCACCAAGTGCGAAATCCAGGTCGCCTACGCCATCGGCGTGGCGCGCCCGGTCAGCGTGCTGGTCGACACCTTCGGCACCGGCAAGATCAGCGACGACAAGATCGCGACTCTGGTCGAGAAACACTTCGACCTGCGTCCGAAAGGCATCATCCAGTCGCTCGACCTGCTGCGCCCGATCTACACGAAAACCGCTGCTCACGGCCATTTCGGCCGCGACGAGCCGGAATTCACCTGGGAGCACACCGACAAGGCGGCTGCACTGAAGGCGGACGCGGGTATCAAATAAAAAGCGTATAATCCTACCCGCTGAGGAGCGTTGCGACCGGGTGTGAACCCCGGCCAGGCTCAGCAAAGATATCAACGGCGCTCGCACCGGAAACGGTGCGGGCGCTTTGCTTTTTGCAGCACCGATTTTGCATTAACTAGCAGCATCTAAAACGTGCTCCCGAGGGGCGCTGCGACCGGGCGGGTCGAGAGGTTTGACCCGCACATCGGCCAGGCTCGGAAGGCACGCTGGGAACGGCGCCCGCCAAACTATCCAGGAGTCAGAAATATGAACGCAAAAGCCGCCGACTACAAAGTCGCCGATATGTCGCAGGCCGAATTCGGCCGCAAGGAAATCGCCATTGCCGAGACTGAAATGCCCGGCCTGATGGCGATCCGCGAAGAATACAAGGGCAAGAAGCCGCTCAAGGGCGCGCGCATTGCCGGTTCGCTGCACATGACCATCCAGACCGCCGTGCTGATCGAGACGCTGGCTGATCTCGGCGCCGACATCCGCTGGGCCTCATGCAATATTTTCTCGACTCAGGACCATGCCGCCGCTGCGATCGCCGCCTGCGGCATCCCCGTGTTCGCTTACAAGGGTGAAACGCTGGAAGACTACTGGGATTACACCCACCGCATCCTCGAATGGTCGGACGGCGGCACGCCGAACATGATCCTCGACGACGGCGGCGACGCCACGCTGCTGGTGACGCTGGGCGCGCAGCACGAGCGCAACAAGACGCAGCCGCCCGAAGGCACGAATGAGGAAGAAGTGGTGCTGTTCGCATCCATGCGCAAGACGCTGAAGGAAAAGCCCGGTTTTTACTCGAACATCGAGAAAAACATCAAAGGCGTCACTGAAGAAACGACCACTGGCGTGCACCGCCTGTACCAGATGGAAAAAGAAGGCCGCCTGCCTTTCCCGGCCATCAACGTCAACGACTCGGTCACCAAATCGAAGTTCGACAATCTCTACGGCTGCCGTGAATCGCTGGTTGACGCCATCAAACGCGCCACCGACGTGATGATCGCCGGCAAGATCGCCGTGGTCTGCGGTTTCGGCGATGTCGGCAAGGGCAGCGCCCAGGCGCTGCGTGCGCTGTCCGCCCAGGTCTGGGTCACCGAAGTCGATCCGATCTGCGCACTGCAGGCGGCGATGGAAGGTTTCCGCGTCGTGACCATGGATTACGCCGCCGACAAGGCGGACATCTTTGTCACCGCGACCGGCAATCTGGGCGTGATCAACCACGACCACATGAAGCGGATGAAAAACAACGCCATTGTCTGCAACATCGGCCACTTCGATTCGGAAATCGAAATCGTCGCCCTGAAGCAGTACAAGTGGGAAAACATCAAACCCCAGGTCGACCATGTGATTTTCCCGGACGGCAAACGCCTGATCATTCTCGCCGAAGGCCGGCTGGTGAACCTGGGCTGCGGCACCGGCCATCCGTCGTTTGTGATGTCGAGCTCCTTCACCAACCAGACACTGGCACAACTCGAGCTGTACACGCAGGGCGGCAAATACCAGAACAAGGTTTACGTGCTGCCGAAACATCTCGATGAAAAGGTCGCGCGTCTGCATCTGAAAAAACTCGGCGTCGACCTGACCGTGCTCAGCGAGAAACAATGCGATTATCTGCAGATGCCGGTTGAAGGCCCGTACAAGGCCGATCACTACCGCTACTGATCGAGGAAGCGGCAAGCGCCGGGACTTAAAACCCCGGCGCGCCGACCTCCAACAAGCCATGCAATCACAGAAAAAACTCCCGCGCACTTTCAGTTTCGAGTTCTTTCCGCCCAACACCGCGGAAGGGCTGGAGAAACTCGCACAAACGGCAAAGCAGCTGGCCCCGCTGAATCCGAAATTCTTTTCGGTGACCTATGGCGCCGGAGGCTCAACGCGCGAGCGCACGCTGCGTGCGGTCATGGACCTGCGTGCAGCCGGTTATGCGGCCGCACCACATATTTCATGCATCGGTTCGTCCCGCGACGAAATCCGCGACATCCTGCGCGGCTACCGTGAAAACGGCATCCGCCATCTCGTGGCACTGCGCGGCGACCTGCCCTCGGGCACTGCGACCGCCGGTGAATTCCATTACGCCAATGAGCTGGTCGCTTTCATCCGCAGCGAGTTCGCAGACCATTTTCATGTCGAAGTCGCCGCCTATCCGGAGTATCACCCACAGGCGAAAAATGCGCAGGACGACCTGCTGAATTTCAAGCGCAAGGTCGAAGCTGGTGCGCATTCCGCAATTACGCAGTATTTCTACAACGCCGACTGTTATTTCCATTTCGTCGACGAATGTGAAACAATGGGGCTTGATCTGCCCATCGTTCCCGGCATCATGCCCATCGGCAAGTTCTCCCAACTGGCACGCTTTTCCGACGCCTGCGGTGCGGAAATTCCGCGCTGGATCCGCAAAAAGCTTGAAGGTTATGGCGACGATACCGATTCGATTCGCGATTTCGGATTGGACGTGGTCACCAGGCTCTGCGACGACCTGCTGGCTGCAGGCGCACCCGGCCTGCACTTTTACACGATGAATCAGGCCGGACCGACCAGCACGATCTGGAAGCGTCTGGGCCTCTAAAACCCAGGAGTCGCGCCGTCAGGCGCGAACCCTCGTTATACTCGACCGCAGGCGCCGCCAAGCATGCGCCTGACCGTGGAGGTAATGCGATGGAAAAAAATTCGAACGAGGCTACTGCATCAGCAGGACCCGATCTCCGGGAACTGGCGCTCGCAGCCAAAGCACGCTCACCGAAAGAAGCGGCGGAATTGCTCGCCGAACATCCTGCCGGCACCATCGCTGAAGTATTGCAGGAACTCGCCCCGGCACTGACCCAGGATGTACTGAACGAACTCCCCGGTGGACTGGTCGACGGCGTGATGCACGCAGTGCCGGCCGAAATCGCCGCGCAGTGGCGCAGCAACCAGAATTTCGAACAGGGCACCATCGGTCGCATGATGGTTGCGCCGCGCGCGGTCTTCCGCCCGGACATCAGCGTACGCGACACCATTGAACAGTTACGTCCGCTGGTGCGGACGGCATTCATCACCTACGGCTACGTCACCGATGAAGCCGGCAAGCTGCTCGGCATCATCACCATGCGTGACCTGCTGTTTGCCGACGATCAGGTGCCGCTGGAATCGGTCATGCTGCGCAACGCATTTACGCTGAAACCCGACCTGCAACTGGCGGATGCCATGAAACTGGTACTTGATCGCCATTACCCGGTGTATCCGGTCTGCGATGAAAGCGGCAGGCTGCTCGGCCTGGTCCGCGGCCAGACCATGTTTGAGGAGCAGGCGTTTGAAATTACCGCGCAGGTCGGCAGCATGGTCGGTGTTGAAAAGGAAGAACGGCTGGCCACGCCATTGGCGAGCAGCTTCAAGTTCCGCCACCCCTGGCTGCAGATCAACCTTGCGACGGCTTTTGTCGCGGGCGCAGTCGTGGCCGTTTTTCAGGACACGGTCGACCGGCTGGTCATCCTTGCGCTGTTCCTGCCGGTGCTCGCCGGACAATCCGGCAACACCGGATGTCAGGCGCTGGCGGTCACGCTGCGCGGCATGACGCTGGGCGAGCTGAAGGCCGGCGCGGAACGCGCGCTGGTGATCAAGGAAGCTTCGCTCGGCGCATTGAACGGTGCGTTCACCGGTATCGTCGCCGCACTGGGCATGTTCATCGTCGCCACCTATCAGAACAATCCGGACGCCCTGTTGCTCAGCCTCGTGGTGTGGATTGCATTGGTCGGCAGTTGCGTGGCCAGCGGGATCTCCGGCGCCATGGTGCCCCTGACGTTGAAGCGTTTTGGCTTCGATCCGGCAACGGCTTCGAGCATTTTTCTGACCACGGCCACCGATGTGGTCAGCATGGGACTGCTGCTGGGCCTCGCCGCCCTGCTGATCTGATCCCGCAACCGCCCAGCAAAAAGGCCGCCCGAAGGCGGCCTTTTTGACGTCTGCAGAACCGGTTAAGCGGCTTTTGCCGGCTTGCGCTTCTTGGCCTGGGCAGCCGTTGCGTGCATTGACGCATAAGCAGCATGCGCAGCAGCTTCAGCATCCCCGACGTGAACCGGGTAGCCCATGTCTTCCAGCACCGAACCGAGCGCTGACAGGCACAACATCACGTTGTCGGGACGGCAGGAGTAACCCATCAGGCCGAAGCGCCAGATCTTGCCGGCGAGCGGTCCGAGGCCGGCGCCGATTTCCAGGCCGAATTCCGAGAGCAGCGTCTTGCGCACTTCGGCTTCATTGACGCCTTCGGGGCAGAGCACGGCATTCATCTGCGGTGCCTGATACGGCGCTTTGACCAGGAACTTGAGGCCCATGGCTTCAAGACCGGCTTTGAGTGCAGTGTGATGGCGGTCCACACGCGCCCAGGCATTTTCGAGGCCTTCTTCGCGGATCAGCAGCAGCGCTTCATGCAATGCAAACAGCGAGTTGGTCGGCGCGGTATGGTGATAGGTCCGGGTGGTTTCGCCCCAGTAGCCGAGCAGCAGGTTCATGTCCATGAACCACGAGTGAATCTTGTCCTTGCGCGACTTGACGCGTTCGACCACGCGCTCGGAGAACGTCACCGGCGACAGGCCCGGCGTGCACGACAGGCACTTCTGGCTGGCGGAATAGGCAGCGTCGATTTTCCACTCGTCGACCAGCACCGGCGAACCGCCCAGCGAAGTCACGGTATCAACGATGGTCAGCGCGTTGTATTTGTGCGCGATCTCGACCAGGGTCTTGGCGTCGGAAAGCACGCCGGTGGACGTTTCGGCGTGCACAAAAGCCACCAGGCGGACATCCGGGTTTTTCTTCAGCGCGTCTTCGAGTTTCTGCGGGCTGACCGGCTCGCCCCAGTTGTCTTCAACGATGATCGGCGTGCCGCCGCAGCGCTCGACGTTTTCGATCATGCGTCCGCCGAACACGCCATTGCGGCAGACAATGACCTTGTCGCCCGGCGCCACCATGTTGACGAAGCAGAATTCCATGCCCACCGAACCCGGACCGGAGATCGGGAAGGTCAGCGGGTTTTTGGTCTGGTAGGTGTAACGCAGCAGCGATTTCAGTTCTTCCATCATCTCGACGAATACCGGGTCGAGATAACCGATGGCCGGCTGGCTCATCGTGGTCAGCACGCGCGGATGAATCTCCGTCGGGCCGGGGCCCATCAGCGTGCGTTGCGGCGGATGAAACGAATTGATGCGTTTGCTCGGCGCGTATTTGTCCATGTTGAATTCACTCCCTGCAGTGGCGTTGGCTGAAAAATTTTCTCCGTCGGGCCGCGATTTCAGTTTCAGCGGCTTGCGTGCGGTGGCTTCGTTGAGCACCTCAACGGCGGCGATCTCGCCGCCGGTAACCTGCTCGACTTCCATGGCCCAGCGCGCCGGTACATAACCCGACTTGATCCAGTGATTGACCACGGCGCGGTCAAGACGGAATCGACGGGCGACTTCGGCTTGACTGCCAAACAGGTCAACGAGACGGGTGGCGCAATTCATGTTTAACGAAGGGCCGCGGCATGCCGCGAACGATGACGGGAACAGGCTGCAATTTATCATGACCAATTTAATTTGACAAGACTATATTGCCTACCAAGCGAATCCGTAACTATTTGTTTTTATTATTGATTTAGATCAATACCCTCCTCTGCTTCCCTTTGTTTTGTGTCATAAAGTCATGATAAGGTGGTACCTCAAAACATCATAACGAGGAGCTCTGCTGATGAACCGACTGATCGGCATGCCGCTGGCAGCCGCTTGTCTGGCGCTGTCTGCGCCGGTGATTGCCGCACAAAGCAACGCCTACCCCAACAAACCGATCCGCCTGATCGTGCCGTTTCCGCCGGGCGGCGGCACCGATCTGGTGTCACGAACCATGCAGCCCGCACTTACGGCGGAACTGGGTCAACAGATCCTGCTCGACAACCGCGGCGGCGCCCAGGGCACTCTGGGCACTGCGATCGCTGCAACGGCTAACCCTGACGGCTACACGCTGGTGATCTCGGAAATCGGCGCTACCGCAGTAGCACCGGCATTGATGCCCAAACTCAGCTTTGACGTGGCCAAGGATTTTGTCGGCATCAGCCAGTTGATTGAACAGCCGTACATCATGACCGTGCACCCCAGCATTCCGGCCAAGAATCTGGCGGAGTTCATCAAACTTGCGCAAAGCAAACCCAACTCGATGAACTTCGGTTCGGGCAACGTCACCGCGCATGTCGCACAGGAAGCGTTTTTCCAGACCGCCAAAGTCAAACTGACGCACATTCCCTACCGTGGCTCCGGTCCTTCCGTGGCTGCGGCCGTCGGCGGCGAAGTGCAGACCCTGTTCTCCGGCCCCGGTGCGGCCATCCCGCAGATCAAGGCCGGCAAATTGCGCGGCCTTGCGGTGACCACCGCCAAACGTACGCCGCAACTGCCGGACCTGCCGACGCTCGACGAATCCGGCTTCAAGGGTTTTGCGATCAGCGGCTGGTATGGCCTGATGGGCCCGGTCCAGATGCCGAAGGAAGCCGTCACCATACTCAACAAGGCGGTAACCAAAGTATTGAAGGGTGAAACCGGCAAAATGCTGCGCGACCGCGGTTACGAGCCAGTGCCAACCACGCCCGCAGAATTCGACAAATTCACGCGTCAGGAGATTGCGCGCTGGAGCAAAGCGGTTAAAGAGTACGGCATCAAAGCGGACTTTTAATCACTGCAGCAGGCGGGCGCTCACTACGCCCGCCTTATTCGCTGTCGAATGCGGTATCACCGTCAGCAACCGGCGCGCCGGTTGCGCGTACCGCGGCAAAATCAAACAGTGTTCGGTCCATCAGATGCGAAGGCCGCACGTTCTGCAGGCTGGTCAATATCGTTTCGACACGCCCGGGATGGCGTTTCTCCCACTCGCGCAGCATGGCCTTCATTTCCTTGCGCTTGAGATTTTCCTGTGACCCGCACAGCGTGCACGGAATGATCGGAAACTGGCGCAACTCCGCGTACGCCTCAAGATCCGCCTCCTCGCAATAAGCCAGCGGCCGGATCACCACGTTGCGACCGTCATCCGACACCAGCTTGGGCGGCATCGACTTCAGCTTGCCGCCATAAAACATGTTCAGCATGAAGGTTTCAATGATGTCATCGCGGTGGTGGCCCAGCGCAATTTTCGTTGCGCCCAACTCCTGCGCCACGCGATAGAGCACACCACGGCGCAGCCGCGAACACAGGGAACACATCGTCTTGCCTTCGGGAATCACCCGCTTGACGATGCTGTAGGTGTCCTGGTTTTCGATGTGAAAGGGCACGCCGAGTCTGGTCAGATACCCGGGCAGCACGTGTTCCGGAAACCCCGGCTGCTTCTGGTCGAGATTGACCGCGACAATGTCGAAAGCAATCGGCGCATGGCTGCGCAGATGCAGCAGGATGTCGAGCAGCGCGTAACTGTCCTTGCCGCCGGACAGGCAGGCCATCACCTTGTCGCCTTCGCGGATCATGTCGTAATCGGCAATCGCCTGTCCCGCCTGGCGGCGCAGACGCTTGACCAGCTTGTTCGATTCGTAATGGTCGCGGCGTTCGCGGTTGCTGCGCGGCGTGATGTTGATGACCCGGGTATCCATGGCGTTTACTCCGGCGCGGAATGAACCGCGCCTGTTGATGCATTTAAAGGGTTACAGCAAAAGCTACAGGACTATGCTGCGGCCGCCGTCGACGGCAATGATCTGGCCGGTGACATAGGGCGCGGTGGCCAGAAATTCAACGGCGCCGGCAATATCGTCTGGCTCTCCAATACGCTTTAACACGCTCCGCTCCAGAATGTGTTGCCGCTCGTCTTCATTTTGCCATTCCGGCCCGTCAGGCCACAGGATGGCGCCGGGCGAGACGCCGTTGACCCGAACCTCAGGCCCCAGTTCAAGCGCCAGCGATCGCGTCAGCGCCAGCAGGCCGCCTTTCGCAGCGGTGTAGACCATATGCCCTGCCAGCGGCCGCTCGGCATGAATGTCGATGATGTTGACGATGCAACCCTGCGCGCGACGCAATTCAGTCGCGGCGGCCTGCGACAGAAACAGCGGCGCCTTCAGATTGCTGCCCATCAGGTCATCCCAGGCCTGCGCGTCGATCTGCCCCAGCGGCGTTGCGTAAAAGCTGGACGCGTTATTGACCAGCACATCCAGTCCGCCGTACGCCGAAACCGCGCGCTGGATCAGTGCCAGCGGCGCCCCGGCCTCCAGCAAATCAGCCTGCACCAGCACCGCGGACCCCGGCCGCAAACCGTTGAGTTCATGCACCAGCGTCTGCGCGTCGTGCCGGGAGCGATTGCAGTGCACGACCACATTGGCACCGGCCGCATGCAGCCGGCGACAGATCGCAGCGCCGACACGGCGTGCGCCGCCGGTGACCAGTGCTGTCTTGTCGTTCAGTGATGCGCTCATGGGCTTTTGCTTCGGGGAACCTACGTAAATTGTTGTTTATTTTAGCGTATTATCCCGCCGTGACTTTTTCGCAAGAGAATACCGCGCTGCCACAGCCGTCGGCCGATGCCCTCGCAGTGAGTCATCAACTGCAGGCGCTGATCAACGCCAAAATCGGGCGCAACAAGGGCTGGATCAGTTTTGCGCGATTCATGGAACTCGCGCTCTACGCGCCGGGGCTGGGTTATTACAGCGCCGGCAGCCGCAAGCTGGGCGCGGCCGGTGACTTCATCACGGCGCCGGAACTGTCACCGTTATTCGGGCGCACGCTGGCGCGCCAGCTCGCCGAACTGCTCGCGCAGGATATTCCGGACATCATTGAGCTCGGCGCCGGCAGCGGTGCGCTCGCTGCCGCGCTGCTGGAAGAACTGGCCGCCCTCGGACAATTGCCGCAGCGTTACCGCATCCTTGAAGTCAGCGCAGATCTGCGCGAACGACAGCAAGCGCATTTGCAATCCAGGATTCCGCAGCATCTCTCCCGCGTTGAATGGCTGGATGGTCTGCCGGAACACATCAGCGCCGTCGTCATCGGCAACGAAGTGCTCGATGCACTCCCGGTGCACCGCGTACGCAGCGACACCGGGGGCCTCGCTGAAATCGGCGTCATCACCACGGAACACGGCTACGCCTGGTCAACACGACCCGCCACTGGCGTACTGGACGCCGCAGCAAAGCAACAACAACTTCCCGATGACTATGAAACCGAGATCAGCCTGGCAGCGCCTGCGCTCATCGCAGATCTGGCGCAGCGCCTGGTTCACGGCGTTTTGCTGTTCATCGATTATGGTTTCCCGGCGCGCGAATTTTTCCATCCGCAACGCAACCGCGGCACGCTGATGTGCCATTACCGCCACCACGCGCATGACGACCCGTTTTTTTTGCCCGGACTGCAGGACATCACCGCGCATGTCGACTTCAGCGCGGTCGCCCGGGCCGGCGCCGACCTTGATCTTCTCGGTTATGTGAATCAGGCGCAGTTCCTGATCAACTGCGGCATCACCGGACTGTTGACCGAAATCCCGGCGACAGACGTCGCGCGTTATGCGCCGCTGGCTGCACAGGCGCAGCAACTGCTGTCACCGGCGGAAATGGGAGAACTGTTCAAGGTCATCGCACTGGGGCGCGGCGTTTCTTCGCCGCTGTCGGGCTTCAGTCGCAGCGATAAATCACACACACTCTAACCGGGCTCGCGATTCCGCTGCCATGAACCGCCATGGTTGCAGGATATCGATCCTGCTGCTGCTGATGACGCCACAACACTGAAGACAGGGCCGGAACCGTCAACCGCATTCAGGGACACGCGGCTTGACGACCACCATTGCATGCGTGCGCGAACTGCGTATTAACCCGGCACTCGATACGGCTAAATCCTGCTCACGCAATACGCGCTTCGCGATAACCGCATCTATCGGCTGGACAAAGTGATGTCAAACACCGCCTGCCAGTTATCACCATCACGCTTCAAAGCCGCCACCAGCGGCGACGGGATGCCGCGACCGGCGTCAAAATAAAGCTGGGTCACCAGCTCGGCATGATTCGCATGGGTTACGCGGTAGTGGATATGCCGTGGTCGCCCCGGATACTCGCCCGGCAACAACGTACTGAATTGGTAACGCCCCTCGCGATCGCTGGTCAGCGTTGCGCGCAGCAGGCAGCGCGGATCGTCGCGGGCACCGCCGACCAGCGTGTAATCCCCCTGGGCATCGGTCTGCCAGACCTCAATGCGCGCGCCGACAAGCAGACGACATTCCGACAGGCCTGTTACGCGACCAAAAACCGTCAACCGCTGCGCGCCATGACGCGGCGCTGCGCACAACTCAGCCACCGCAGGTGCGCCGGGTTTGTAGAACGGCCCAAGCGCATCACGAGGCGTGGGCCGGCATGATGCGCCCGCGTGCGCGGGCACCAAAACCGCAGCAGCAGCTGCCAGCATCAAGCGACGTCGGGTCGGCCGCATTTGCGCATCAGAGCCCGGGAACGGCCATGCCGCGTTGCACAGCCGGCCGCGCCGAGATCCGGTCATACCAGCGTTTCACGTTTGGAAAATCATTCAGATCGGTTTTATGCCATTCGTGGCGCGCGATCCACGGATAAGTCGCCATTTCGGCAATGGTGTATTCACCGCCGGCCAGCCATTCATTTTTCGCCAGATGCGCATCGAGCACGCCGTAAAGCCGCCGCGTTTCCGCAACATAACGTTCGATTGCGTATGGCACCGGCTTTTTCGCCGCGCGCAGGAAATGATGCACCTGCCCGAACATCGGCCCGACGCCGCCCATCTGGAACATCAGCCATTGCAGGGCATCGTAACGGCCGCGCACCGCTTGCGGCAGGAATTTGCCCGTCTTGCCGGCGAGGTAAATCAGGATCGCGCCGGACTCCATCAGGGCGATCGGTTTGCCGTCGGGACCGTCGGGATCAACAATCGCCGGAATCTTGCTGTTGGGATTGATCGCGACGAACCCGGGTTTGAACTGGTCGCCCTTGCCGATATTGATGGCATGCGTCCGGTACGGGAGCCCGCACTCTTCCAGCATGATCGAAATCTTGCGGCCGTTCGGGGTGGTCCAGGTGTAAAAATCGATCATCGCGATGCCTCCATAACTAATTGTTTTAATTTATTATTTTTGCGGCGCATTGACGGCGTCGCGAATCGCTGAAAGACGTGCCTGTGCGACTGCCGCCTTGATGCCGTCAGGCGATTTCTGCGTGCGCGCCACCGCGCCGGCATCCACCGCCAGCGCCGCATCATGTACACGCCGCAGACGCTTGCGTGCGGCATCACTGCCGGACATGCCGGCCAGCGCGGCTTCAACAAGATCGCGCAAACGTTCGGGACGGCGCCAAGCATCGGCTGCATCCAGCACCTGCATCAGTTCTTCCGCATCCAGCTCCGCGCCATCCGCCAGGGCATTGCCGTGGCGGGCCGCGAGCAAAGCCAGATCGCGGCAGCCTGCGGGTGCACGCAGTTTCGTGCACAGTGCATCCACCGCCTCCGGTTCCAATGCGCGCAGCAGCGCGGCAAAACGCACATCAAGCGATGTCGCTGCAGTAGCAGCGGCATCCAGCGCCGCCATGGCTTCATCGGCGCGGCCTTCTTCGTACAGGCCATCCAGTTGCGGCAGCACCCGCGCCAGCGCGCCGCAGTCGCGCAAAATTGCGAACATCGCCGATGGTGATTTTTCCATCAAGCCTTTCGACAGTTCCTGCCAGACGCGTTCGGCCACCAGTGCATCGGCTTCCCCCGCCTCCACCATCTGCACCATCAGCGCCTGCGTTTCCGGCGCGACCGTGAAATCAAAGCGCGCGGCAAACCGGGCGACGCGCAGGATGCGCACCGGGTCTTCGGCGAACGCGGGGCTGACATGGCGCAACACGCCTTCGCCCAGATCATCGGCGCCGTGATGCGGATCGATCAACCGGCCGTCGCCATCGCGCGCCATCGCGTTGATGGTGAGGTCGCGACGCTGCAGATCCTGTTCCAGTGTGACATCGGGCGCCGCATGAAAGTTGAAGCCGTGATAACCGGGTGCGGTCTTGCGCTCAGTACGCGCCAGCGCATATTCCTCATGGGTCTGCGGATGCAGAAACACCGGAAAATCGCGGCCAACCGGGCGAAAACCCCGTTTCACCATGTCTTCCGGCGTCGAGCCGACCACCACGTAATCGCGATCCTTGACCGGCAAGCCGAGCATCTCGTCGCGCACTGCGCCGCCAACCGTATAAATTTGCATGGCCATTAAAGTCTCGCCTCAGCGTCGCGCGAGATAACGTTTGTCGTCAAACAGCAGGACCCATTGCGGGAAATACGCAACCATCAGTGCCATGCCCATTCCGGTAATAAAGGCTTCGCCAAAGGATAGCAGCAGGGCGTAGGGCAGATAGTACTCCGTCAGATACGCCACGGCATATGTGCCCGCCGCAGCGTGCAGTGCAACTGTGGCGACGGCGCTGCCGGCCATCGCCAATGCCGCCGACAGGAATCCGGCGACAAATATGAACACAAAAATATTCGCCGGCAGACGGCGCTCGATCAACTGCAACAGCAGCCACGAAAGCCAGACCGGCAGCGCACCGGCAAGCAGTGCATTCGCCGGATAGCCTTCAAAACCGGCAATGCCGGTAGCCGCCACACCGGCCATCACCAGATACAACGCCAGTTGTGCCAGCCGCGGGCCAAACATCAGCATCAGGATGGTCGCGCCAATCAGATGCAGCATCAGTCCGGGTTTGACGCTGTAACGGATACACCACAGCGTGAAGATCACCGCGATCGCAGCACACCACAGGTTCAGCCGCGCCGGCTGGCGTAACGGTGTCCATGCGCTTTTGGCCAAAAAAGGCAACAGGGTGACGATCCACAATCCCCACAAAGCCTGCTGCCATGTTGCGGAAAAAACGCCGGTCGCCGGATTCACCGGATCAGGCCATCAGCACAAATACCGGCCATCGCACGCTTCAGCGCCCGGCACGGCTGCGCATGCGGTCGTAACGCGTGCGCGGCGTATCCGTCGCCAGCCACGACGGGGCCAGCGCCTCCAGCGCCTGCGGCCGGATGCCGAATGGAAATACTGAATCACTGATGCTGTCGATTTCCATGGAGCGTACATTGTCGCGGGTCATCAGCTTCACCGGCAGCAATTCCATCGCAAAAGCCTGGCAATAGGACAACGTCCGGTTGAGACCGATGATGGGGCGCGGGCAGCCAATGGTGCGCGAAACCCACGACACCAGATGGCGCAAGGTGTAGCGCTGGGGTCCGCACAGATCGTAGCAGCGTCCATACGAGGCGATGTCGGTCAGGGCATGGACAAATGCCGCTGCCACATCACCGACATAAACAGGCTGGAAACGCGCATCGGGCCGCGCCAGCACCATGACCGGCAACATCCGCGCCAGGTCCGCAAACAGGTTGAGGAAACTGTCATCGGGTCCGAATATGACGGACGGACGGAATACGGTGATGTCGAGTCCGGCGTCGAGCACGATGCCTTCGGCTTCGGCCTTGCTGCGCAGATAATCGCTCGGCGCGCCCAGACTTGCCCCCAGCGCGCTCATATGCAGCAGGCGTTTCACGCCACCAGTGCGGCAGGCTTCGACGACGTTGCGCGCGAGTTCCACATGTGCCGCCCGAAACCCGTGATGGCCGCTGCCATCGTGCAGTATGCCGACGAGGTTGATCACCGCATCGCATCCCGCAACCACAGCTGCGAGCGCCGCCGGATGATGCGCATCGGCCTCAACCACATCAACGGTCGGCAGCAGCAGCAGCGCTTTTGCACGTTCCCGGTCACGGGTCGGAACAATCACGCGGATGCCGCGCGCCACCAGCTGCTGGCAAAGATGTCGCCCGACAAAACCCGATCCGCCGATCACACAGACTTTTTCAACTTGCATCATCCTGGTCTCCGTTGTGCTGTTGATGCCCGCATCAGGGCGTATCGCCCAGCGGTTTTTCGCGATCCCGCGAACGTGGCTCGATAACGCCGATACGCGCCTTCAGCGACTGCACCTGCTGGCTGAAGTTATGCGCGTAATAACTGGAATTGGCCATGACCTTCTTGACGTAGTCCCGCGTCTCGTTGAACGGGATGCTCTCGGCGTAGATCGCCGCATCCATCGACTGGTCGGCACGCCAGGCGCGGGCGCGGCCCGGGCCGGCGTTGTAAGCCGCTGACGCCAGTACCGGGCTGCCGTCGAGCGTGTCGAGCACATGCCGCAGGTAATAGGTGCCCAGGCTCAGATTGGTATCCACGTCGTTGACCTGTGACCAGTGCCAGTCCTTCAAGCCGATCCTGCCCGCAACCCATTTCGCCGTAGCCGGCATCAGCTGCATCAATCCGCCGGCGCCTACCCGCGATCTGGCCTGCGCAATAAACCGGCTCTCCTGACGGATCAAGCCGTTGACCCAGGCTTCGTCGAGATCGACCTGACGCGCCGCAGCCCTCAGCTGGTCACGGTACGGTGCAAGGTAGCGCAGGCCGAAATCATGTTCGAACACGGTGCGATCGGCGGTGTTGATCGCACGGTCATACACCGTGTTACGCCGCGCAACTTCGGCCGCAGCGAGAAGCTGGCGGTCCGTCATGCCGCGAATCGCCCACAACCACTCGCGCACCGCTTCGAGCCGTACATCGAGCCGGAACAGTGCCAGCGCGCGCTGGATGCCCGGACGTTCGGCAATTGCCGCGATCTCCGGCTCCGTTGGTTTGTATGCCTGTGGCGGCGACTGCACGCTGCTGCCGAGATCTTCGGTGGCCAGCTGGCCGTAGAAACTGAAATCAGCCGACAGGGGCTTGAGCAAGGCTATCGCTTCGGCATCACGCCCCGTCACCTTGAATGCGCGTGCCTTCCAATATCGCCAGGCCGGGTCTTCCGCTTCCTTGGGCGTCATTGCATCAATCGCTGCCAGCACTTCCGGCCAGCGTCGTGCGCGCAACGCAGCCCGCGCCTTCCACGCCAGTTGCAGGTCGCTCATGCCGCTGGCGCGCGAATACCATTCGAGCGCCGCCGCATCATGGCGCATTGCGCCGAAATAACCGATCATGCCCCATACATAGGCGCTCTCCTCCTCGGAAAATCGCGGCGCCAGCTTGGTCCAGTGCGCAGCCGCCTGCTGGGGCGAAGTGCGCGCCAGCCGGTATACCGCAAACATCGTGGTCTCCCGCGAGGCGCGCGACTTCAGGTCGACACGCAGTTCATTCAGATGCGCCGCGGGATTTCCGGAAATGGCCGTCAATGCCCGTGCATCCGGGGCCTGACCTTTCGGCAACCAGCCGGCAACCCGGCTGGCAAGCCCGACCTGTCCGGCCTCAAGCGCAAGCCGCACCCTCGTCCACACATCCTGCTCTGACAACAGCTGTTTTTCGAGCAGTGCATCGAACAATGGATTGCAGCTCTCGGGCAGGTCCCGGGCCACAAACCATAACGGACGCGCCTCGCGCAAGGCCTGGTTGTCGGTACGAACACGTGACTGCAGTGCGAAGCAGGTCATTTCCACGTCGTCGCCGGTCAATGCCGGTAACTCGGCATTGAATGCATCCCACTGGCCATTTTTGGCCAGAACCCTCAACCAGTCACGGCGCACTGCGTTGGATAACGGCGTATCACGATTCATCGCGATATAACGACGGATCTCCTCCGGATCGCGTGCTTCAAAACGGATCCTCAGCCGCCAATACTGCAGGTAAGGCTCCAGTACATGGCCCTGGAAACGGGGCGCAAGTTGATCGAGGCGTTTGCTGTCACCGGTTCGCGCCGCATCACGGGCGGCAAGGAAAGCATCGTCAAGGGCATTCGCATTCGCCTGCGCCGCTGCGGGCACGGCATGCAACCCAGCTGCAACCGCCAGCACAGCAAACAGGACATACATCATCGACATGGCCCGGCCCGCGGTCACGGTACTGGCGGGGCGCGATCTCGTCATTTCAAGGAAATTCATAAGTATTTGAATATAAACACTTTTATGAAAGGGTCATGAAAGAAACAAGCGGTAGGCCGGGTTCCGTGTTTCATCGGCGCAGGGATAACCCACCTCGGCCAGAAACGTCTTGAACTTGGCCTTGTCCGCCGGCGGCACTTCCATGCCAACCAGCACACGGCCGTAATCGGCGCCATGGTTGCGGTAATGGAACAGGCTGATGTTCCAGCCGCCGCTCATGCTGGTCAGGAAACGCATCAGTGCACCCGGCTTCTCCGGAAACTCGAAGCGATACAGAATTTCATTTTTTGCGCCCGGCGCATGGCCGCCGACCATATGCCGCACATGCAGCTTGGCGAGTTCGTTGTCGCTGAGATCCAGCGTCTGCAAACCGCTGCGACGCAGCGCCTTCACCAGTTGCCCGGTCTCCTGGCGGTTGCGCACCTGCACGCCGACAAACACCCGTGCCTTTTGCGGATCGTCAAAACGATAATTAAATTCGGTGACATTGCGCGGACCCAGCAGTTCACAGAAGGTCTTGAAACTGCCGGGTTTCTCGGGAATGGTTACCGCAAGAATGGCTTCGCGATGTTCACCGAGTTCGGCTTCTTCGGCGACAAAACGCAGCCGGTCGAAATTCATGTTGGCGCCGCAGGCTACCGCCACCAGCGTCGCATCGCGTACCCGCCGGCGTGCCGCCCAGGCCTTGGCGCCGGCAATGGCCAGCGCACCCGCCGGCTCGAGAATGGCGCGCGTATCTTCAAAGACGTCCTTGATTGCCGCGCACATCGCATCAGTATCGACATGCACGATTTCATCAACCAGGGTGCGGCACAGGCGGAAAGTTTCCTTGCCCACCTGCTTCACCGCCACGCCATCGGCAAACAGGCCGACCTGGGCCAGTTTGACCCGGCGCCCGGCCTTGATCGACTGGTACATTGCATCCGAATCGGCCGGTTGCACACCGATCACCTTGATGTCCGGCCGCAGGCGCTTCACGTAAGCGGCAATTCCCGCAATCAGTCCGCCACCGCCGATTGCGACAAAAATCGCATCAATGGGCTCCGGATGCTGACGCAGGATTTCCATCGCGATCGTGCCCTGGCCGGCAATCACGTCCGGGTCGTCATAGGGATGTACGTACGTCAGTCCATGCCGTTTTTCCAGAATGCGCGCGTGATCCGCGGCTTCGGCATACGAGTCACCGTGCAGCACGACTTTTGCGCCACGCGAACGTACGGCGTTGACCTTGATGTCGGGCGTGGTCACCGGCATGACGATGGTTGCAGTGCAGCCGAGGCGCTGCGCCGCCAGCGCGACGCCCTGCGCATGGTTGCCGGCGGATGCTGCGATCACGCCGCGCGCCAGGGCATCCGGCTTGAGGTGCGCCATTTTGTTGTAGGCCCCGCGCAGCTTGAACGAAAACACCGGCTGCATGTCTTCGCGCTTGATCAGTATGCGGTTGTGCGTACGCTTTGACAGATTCGGCGCCAGTTCCAGCGGCGTCTCGATCGCGACGTCATACACGCGGGCGTTGAGGATACGTTCCAGATAATCGGTTTTGGCCATGCGGTTTAAGCCCTGATTTACCAGCAGATTTTCACTAATCAAAGGTTATCAGGAATGCCGCCTGCAAGCGATGCTCAAGGTTGAAATATGGGCGTAAAAACAAGACCTCGCACCGATATGATGTATATTCGATTCGACTATTGCACATGGAGCAGCAGATGAGTCAGGACGCACTGAAACAGGCGGCGGCAAAAGCGGCAGCCGCGCTGGTTCCAGAAGGCGCCATCGTTGGCGTAGGCACCGGCTCGACGGTGAATTTCTTCATCGACGAACTGGCGCTCATCAAAGGCCGCATTGAGGGCGCCGTTTCCAGTTCGGAAGCCAGCGCCCGGCGCATGAAGGCGGCGGGCATTCCCGTTTTTGACCTTAACAGCGTGCGCGAGTTGCCGGTATACGTCGATGGCGCCGACGAAGTTACTCGCCACCTGATGATGATCAAAGGGGGCGGGGGGGCGCTGACCCGCGAGAAAATCGTCGCTGCCGTAGCCCGGCAATTCATCTGCATCGCCGATGGTTCGAAGCTGGTCGATGTGCTTGGCCGTTTCCCGCTGCCGGTCGAAGTGATCCCGATGGCGCGCTCCTACGTTGCGCGTGAAATCGTCAAACTGGGCGGTCAGCCGGAATGGCGCAGTAATTTCGTCACCGACAACGGCAATGTGATCCTGGATGTGCGCAATCTCACCATAATCGACCCGCCTGACCTGGAAACACGACTGAATCAGATCACCGGCGTGGTCACCAACGGCCTGTTTGCCCGTCGTCCGGCGGATGTGCTTCTGCTCGCCGGAAAAAACGGCGTTGAAACCCTGCGGCCGGCAACCGCCACGAAACTGTCATAATTTTGCGCTATAAAGAGCGCTTTCCCTGCAGCGGAGACTCCCATGCCTGAACATACCCTCAAGCAGTTCGACACCGAGTTGGAAGAAATCCGCTCGCGGGTGCTGCAGATGGGCGGCCTGGTCGAGCAACAGATCGTGGGTGCGCTCGAAGCACTGACCAACGGTAATGTGGCGCTCGCCCGTGAAGTAATGGGAAACGATCACATGGTCAATGCGCTGGAAGTCGCCATTGACGAAGATTGCAGCACCGTCATCGCCCGCCGCCAGCCCGCCGCCAAAGATCTGCGCATGATCATGACCGTGGTGAAGACCATCACCGATCTTGAGCGCATCGGCGACGAAGCCGCAAAAATCGCACGGATGACGCTGTCTCTCTACAGCAGCGACCGGCCTACCGTACCGCGCGCCGCTGAAATCCAGCATGTCGCCGACATCGCATTGGGCATGCTGCGTAACGCGCTGGATGCCTTCGCCCGGCTTGACCTCGCCGTTGCGGCAAAAGTGGTGCGCCAGGACGAACAGGTTGACTCCGAGTTCAAAGCCATCCTGCGCCAGCTCATCACCTTCATGATGGAAGATCCGCGGACCATCTCGCATGCGCTCGACATCATGTTCATCGCGAAGTCGATCGAACGTATCGGTGATCACTCCAAGAACATGTCTGAATACGTGGTCTACCTGGTCAAGGGCAAGGACGTGCGCCATACCAGCCTGGAGACGATCGAGCGCGAAGCGCTGGGTTGAGGATTCTGCGTGGTACACTCGTTCGCATCTGTCGAATCGGGTCAACCATGCTGAAAAACAAGACGGCAATCGAGCCGGGATTACGCTGAAATGGCGGAGCAATCCACCATTGCCGCAGTCGATCTCGGCTCCAATTCCTTTCATTGCCAGATCGCCCGCGTCGCCGGCGAACAGTTTTTCCCGCTCGACTCGCTGCGCGAGCCGGTACGCCTCGGCGCGGGACTGAGCAAGGACAAGAAACTCGACGACGAGTCCCAGGACCGCGCACTGGCCTGCCTTGCCCGCTTTGGCGAACGGCTGCGCGGACTGGATCCACACGGCGTTCGTGCGGTCGGCACCAACACATTACGCGTCGCCAAGAACGGCAAACAATTCCTGCGCCGCGCACAAGCCGCTCTGGGTTTTCCGATCGAAGTGGTCGCAGGGCGCGAAGAAGCACGGCTGATTTACCTGGGTGTTTCGCACAGCCTCCCGGCTTCGCCGGACAAAAGACTGGTGGTGGACATCGGCGGCGGCTCTACTGAATGCATCATCGGCACCGGTTACAAGCCACTGAAGCTGGAAAGCCTGTTCATGGGCTGCGTGTCATACAGCCTGCGCTTTTTCCGCGACGGCCGCATCACCAAGTCCGCGCTCAAGGAAGCCGACCTCGCTGCGCGTGCTGAACTGGAGCCGATTGTCGGCAGTTACACCCGGGGCAACTGGCGGCATGCGGTAGGGTCATCGGGCACGATCCGCTCGATTGCGGAGATCCTCCAGTTGTGCGGCCATACCGACGGGCCGATCACGCTTGCCGGACTCGACCGCTTGCGTACCCAGTTGCTGCGCGCAGGTGATATCAATACGATCGCGCTGCCGGGTTTGCGCCCTGACCGCCAGCCGGTGCTGATCGGCGGCCTCGCCATACTTTATGCGGTTCTGGACGAGTTGAACATTGACATGATGACGCAGGCCGCCGGTGCGATGCGCCAGGGCATCCTCTACGACATGCTGGGGCGCTTCCACAATCACGACATGCGCGATGTGACTGTGACCCAATTCATGCAGCGTTACCACGTTGACGCCCACCAGGCGCGGCGGGTCGGCGCCTTCGCAATGACGCTCTATGAAAAAATAGCCGGTGACGCCGCCAGTGAAGACGGCCCCCGCTTGCTGGGTTGGGCCGCCAAGCTTCATGAAATCGGCATACCCGTGGCCTACAGCGGCTATCACAAACACTCAGCCTACATCATCAGCAATGCCGACATGCCAGGTTTCTCGCGCGAAGAGCAGGAGCGGCTGGCAACTCTGGTATTGAGCCACCGGCGCTCGCTGAAAAAATCCTGGGAACTGCTGCAGGAGGACGACCGCGCGACCGTATTGGCGCTGCGACTGGCCGCCGTATTGTGCCGGGCGCGGCGAGATACAAGTTTTCCGCCCCTCGAAGTCAAAAAGAACCAGGGTGCCCGCTTGCGACTGGCTTTTGATCCCGCGTGGCTGGAAGCCAATCCATTGAGCGCCACGGCCTTGCGCGAAGAGATCGCGGAATGGACGCGCATCGGTTATGAAATCAGGGTTCCCGGGCTGGACGACATCGTGCTGGCACAGGAACCGGTGCTCGCTGACTGAAGCGACCGGCGCCCCGTCATTTGCTGCGGATCTTGGCGATCCCGGTCTTGTCTTTTTTCAGCTTGCCGATGCGTTCCAGCGCGCCCTCTACGGCAATGGCAAGTGTGCGCAACACCTTGAGCCGGGCGTAATACTTGTTGTTGGCTTCCACCAGCGTCCAGGGCGCAAGATTGGTGGAGGTGCGGTCGACCATGTCACAGACCGCCGTTTCGTATTCATCCCACTTCTTGCGGTTGCGCCAGTCCTCGGCAGTAATCTTGAAACGCTTGAACGCGACCTTTTCACGCGCCTTGAAGCGCCGGTACTGTTCTTCCTTGCTGGTCGCCAGCCAGAACTTGACCACCAGCACCTTGTGTTGCGCGAGCTGCTGCTCGAAATCATTGATTTCGGAATACGCGCGCATCCAGTCGGCTTCCTTGCAGAAACCTTCCACACGCTCGACCAGCACGCGGCCGTACCAGGAACGGTCGAAAATCGCGAAACGGCCGCGGCGAGGTATGTGCCGCCAGAATCGCCACAGGTAAGGCTGCGCCCGTTCTTCCTCGGTCGGCGCGGCGACCGATATCGTCTGGTAAGCCCGGGCATCCAGCGCGCCGGTGATACGACGGATGGCCCCGCCCTTGCCCGCCGCATCATTGCCTTCAAACACACCGACCACCGACATCTGCTTCATCCGTGGATCACGAAACAGCCGGTTCAGGCGGCCCTGCAATTCCTCAAGTTGTTTGGTGTATGCGCTTTTCGACAAAGTCTGATCAAGTTGCAGCGCACGCAACACGTTGAGCTTGTCGATCGCCGGCAGCAACGGCGGTGTGCGATCCGGCAGGCGTGTGACCGGCTTGTCATCCAGCCGTTCGCGCATCGCCGCCAGAAGCGTGCGGCCGACCGTCAGGCTGCGGTAACGCGCATCGGCCCCGGACACCACCAGCCACGGCGCTTCAGCGGTGCTGGTCTTGCGCACGAACGGTTCGCAGACCGCGGCGAAGTCATTGTAGTGCTTGAACATGACCCAATCGCCCTTGGAGACGCGCCAGCTCGTCGCCGGATTCTTTTCCAGTTCATGCAGCCGCTTCTTCTGCTGAGGCCGTGACAGGTGAAACCAGAACTTCAGCAACAGCACACCTTCATCGACCAGCATGCGTTCAAGCCTGAGAATCTCGCTGATTTCCTGGTCAAACTGGCCTTCACTGCTTAAACCCATCACCCGGTTGACGATGGGTTGGGTATGCCAGGCGCCGAAAAACACGCCAACCTTGCCTTTGGGCGGCAACGCGCGCCAGTAACGCCAGACTCGCGGCCGTTCGTTTTCTTCGTCCGACGGCTCGGAAAAGCCGTTGACCTCAATATGGCGGGGATCCATCCACTCATTGAGCAGATTGACCATCTCGCCCTTGCCTGCACCCTCGACACCGGCGATCAGGATCAGCGTGGCAAATTTTCCGTTCTGTTTGAGATCATATTGTGCATTGAGCAAAGCCTGCCTGAGCTTCGGCTCTTCACGCTTGTAGAGCGCCTTGTCGATGCGATGGGAAAGACTGGCTGATTCAAACATGGAAGCTCCTACAAAATGCCTGGCGCCAGCACTGCACGCACCGTGATACCGCCATCATCATCTTTTGAAATCCACCAGATGGCGCCTTTTTTTACATTCCAGGGCTGTACGGCGCCCGTCAAAGCCAATGCCGCCGCAGCCCCCATTGTGGGCTGATGGCCAACCACGACAACCGCGCCACCACCATCCGGCCAGCCGGCTGCCTTGAGCAGGCCCAGCGGATTTCCCTCGGTGGACACCGCCGGTTCAATGACAAAATCGACGGCAAGTTCTGCCGCTGTTTCGCAAGTGCGTGCCGCAGGACTGGAAATCACGCGCCAGCCTTCCGGCAAATGACGATTGAGCCAGTCAGCCATTTTCCGGGCCTGTTTGCGGCCTTTTGGTGTCAGGCGCCGTTCCGCATCCGGAATACGGTCTTCCGCATCAGCATGCCGCCACAGAATAAGATCCATGCCCACAGTGAAATGCTCCGCAATATCCGATGCGCCGCCGGGTTAATGCCGTCACGTTTTCCGCCATGGCTTGGGTGCATCCCTGAAAAGCCGCCACGCCGAAGCCAGCCGTTTGCGTTGCCGGTTGGCGCGTTGCCGGTGCCACAGGACAACCGCGTCTGCAGCAGCAACAGGCCATTGGCGTGCAACGGTTTTCGCTTTGGCGAACAGCGGTTCCAGAGACTCCGCATCGTTGATAAGGCCCAGTATATCCTGCAGTTTCTCCAGGCGAATGCGCTGAACCGCCATCGGCTTGACCTGGAACAAATCATTGAAAAATTCCACTGCATAACGGAGTTTCTTGATCGCGATGCGCAGGCGATGCAGTTCCTCCGGCGACTGCCCTGCAAGCCGCCGCCCCCGCTTGAGTACCCGCGCATGCCGCGATTCCAGAATAGTGGCGGCAGCAACTCTGGCGGATTCGCGCCAACCCGCACCCGTTGTTGTTTGCGGCGTAGCCAGCCAGTGCCCCAACGCCAACATTGTTATTGCATAATCCATTGTTTTTATTGTTTTTTTTGAATGCTTTCGCGCTGCCTGGCGAGCCAGGTCACAGGCCTCAATCAGCTTTGCGACAGACGGGATTCCGGTCATGCCGGGCAGGGTTTCAGTAACCAGCACATCCCATTCGCGCGCAGCACCCAGCCCGGCACCCAGCTTCCGCAGGCCCGCCGCATGGGGCTCAACAGCATCACCCAATTGGTCGCAAAAAAGATCCAGCGCTGATCGTAACCGCCGCAGGCCGACACGCATCTGATGCAAATACTCCGGGTCTTCCGAATCAATTACGCCGCGCGCATTGCCCTGTATCTGCAACAGTGCAGCGGCTGTAATCGCACGAAATGCGGCACCGGTGTCCAGAGCGCGCTCCAGTCGTACTGCAGACGCTTTTAATGGCACAGCAGATTGCGGGGCGTACAGTGCATAACCGCGCTCGGCTTTCGAATGGTGCTCCAGTTCCAGCGGTTGCAGCGCAACCAGTTGCAGCGCCAGGTCAAACAATGCGCTGACCGGCCCCCGCTTCAATTCAAGTTCGAGTTCACATACGGCTTCGCGATGAGGGCCGCAGCGAATTTCGCCGCGGTCAATGGCGAGCTCTATCTGCACCCCCGGCGCAGGCGTGAGCCTGCGCACCGTCCGCCGGATATCCGTAATCAGCACTGGCATCAGCCTGGCAGCAACCTTGCCGGAGTGCAGTGATTTGGTCAGTTTGTTCCGCGGCAATACAGAGAGATCAGGATGCGCATCACGCAAAACGGTCTCCAGTTCAAGCCGGGTATGTACCCCGGAAGTCACGGTGCCGCCGCCCTTGACCGCCTGCACCCAGCGACTGCCTTCACGACGAACCCGCAAGGCAATGCGGTTACGCCACAATTGCAGCTCCGGTGTGTCGTAGTAAGTGGATGTCAGCCTGATCGTTCGGCTTGCTCCCGACGCGCGCAGCAGCGGCAATGCAAGCAATGCGCGTAATCGCGCCGGCGGCACCCGCAACTTGAGTTCGACTTCACGTGTTGCCGTCGCGGCCTGATCCGCGCTGCGCGGCGCGCGGATGCGGCGGGTCATGAACTGGCTGTGTGCCTCAGGCTGTCGAGCAAATGCTCCTGGGCGCCGAACGGCTTGCTGCGCAGGGGCGACTGGCAGGCGTATTGCCCGTCACCATCCATGATCCAAGCCCTCGTGTTGTCTTCAAGATAGGGCTGAAGGCCTTCGGTGATAACACGTTGGCGCAGCGCGGCATCCAGAATCGGAAAGCAGACCTCGACGCGGCCGAAGAAATTACGCCCCATCCAGTCGGCGCTTGACAGGTAAACCTGCTCGGCGCCGTCGTTGTGGAAATAAAATATCCGCGTATGTTCCAGAAAACGTCCGATCACCGATCGCACCCGGATGTTTTCCGACAACCCCGGCACGCCCGGGCGCAGCGCGCAGACGCCACGCACGATGAGATCAATCTGTACCCCGGCCTGGGACGCCCGGTACAGCGCGCCGACCACCTCCGGCTCGAGCAGTGCATTCATCTTCGCAATGATCTGGCCCTTGCGACCGGATTTGGCGAGGGTGATTTCGTTTTCAATGACTCGCAGCATTTCGCGGTGCAATGTGAAAGGTGACTGCAGCAGATGGCGAAGCCGTGAGGCGCGGCCCAGTCCCGTCAGCTGCATGAAAATTGCCGCCACGTCGCTGCCGATTTCCTCGTTGCAGGTAAACAGGCCGAAGTCGGTGTAAATGCGCGCCGTACGGGGATGGTAATTGCCGGTGGACAGATGCACATAATGGCGCAGTCCCTCGCCCTCCCGCCGGATCACCATCAGCATCTTGGCATGGGTCTTGTGGCCGACAACGCCATAGACCACATGGGCGCCGACCTCTTCCAGCCGCTGCGCCCAGTTGATATTGGCCTCTTCATCAAAACGCGCCATCAGTTCCAGCACCACCGTGACTTCCTTGCCGCTGCGCGCCGCACTGATCAGCACTTCCATCAATTCAGATTCGGCGCCCGTGCGGTAAACCGTCATCTTGATTGCGGCTACCGCGGGATCACGCGCAGACTGCTGCAACAACAGGATGACCGGCTGGAATGACTGATACGGGTGATGCAGCAGCACGTCGCCGGCGCGCACGGCCTCGAACATGTCGCATTCCGGATGCAGCGACGCGGGCAATCCCGGCCTGTATTGCGGAAATTTCAGGTCAGGACGGTCAACCCAGTCCGGTACGCTGATGACACGTGCCATGTTCACCGGCCCGTCTACCCGATAAAAATCTTCCTCATCCAGCATGAACTGCCGCAGCAGAAATTGAGAAATATGCTGCGAACAGCTGTCGGCAACCTCGAGGCGAACTTCGTCACCAAAGTGGCGGTGCGGCAGTTCGCCGCGCAGGGCGGTGCGCAGGTCTTTGACCTCTTCCTCGTCGACGAAAAGGTCGCTGTTGCGAGTCAGGCGAAACTGGTAACAACCAAGCACCTTCATGCCGCTGAACAGTTCACCGACATGTTCATGCAGCACCGATGACAAAAATACAAAATCATACTCAACGCCGGCAACACCCTGGGGCAGGCGGATCACCCGCGGCAACACCCGCGGCGCCTGCACGATGGCAATTCCCGAGTTGCGGCCAAAGGCATCCTTGCCCTCCAGTTCGACTGCAAAATTCAGGCTCTTGTTGAGCACGCGCGGAAACGGGTGAGCCGGATCAAGCCCGATCGGCGTCAGCACCGGCATCACTTCGCGCTTGAAATAACTGCGTATCCATTCGTGCTGCTGCGCAGTGAACTGGCTTCGGCGCAGAAAGCGGATACCTTCGCGCTCCAGTCCGGGAAGAATTTCCTCGTTCAGCAACTGGTACTGGCGGGCAACGAGGTCATGGGCCTCGCGCGCCACCAACCGGTAAACCTGTTCGGCACGCATTTGATCCGGGCCGATCGGGGTCGTGCCCGCATCGATTTCAGCATGCAGCCCGGCTACGCGAACCTCAAAGAATTCATCGAGATTGCTGCTGACGATGCACAGAAAGCGCAAACGCTCAAGCAGGGGGTGTTCGCGGTTCTCGGCCTGTGCCAGCACGCGACGATTGAACGACAGCAGCCCGAGTTCACGGTTGAGATAAAACTCGGGGGCAAAGCCGGTCTTGCCCGGCTTGCGCCGGGGACGGGACAACGCATTCAATTGAAGCGCCTCCTGCAGAATCCGTCAGGATTTCGGCGGCACGTAACCCGCTGCGTTGTCAGCACCATCACCAAAGAAGTGCCGTTCCATCTGTTGTGCAAGATAATCACGGGCTTTCTTGTCTGCCAGATTCAGGCGGTTTTCGTTGACCAGCATTTTTTGCTGCTCAAGCCAGTTTTTCCAGGCTTCTTTCGACACGTTCTCGAATATGCGCCGCCCCAGTTCACCGGGGTAGGTCGGGTAATCCAGACCTTCGGCTTCCCGCTTCAGTTTTACACACGTTACCTGGCGCACCATCTTTTACCCCCATCATAAATCTTTAATGTTACGGATTTGTTGCGATAGATCAGTAGCCCGCGGACTCAGAGCCGTTTGGTCAGCACCACCGAACGCCGGCGGTAGTTATAAAGCTCCTGCTTTTTCTTTGGCAGCCCGCTGATATCAGTCTCGACAAAGCCGCGCTCGACAAACCAGTGTTCGGTGCGGGTAGTCAGCACAAACAGTTGCTTCAAACGCAGGCCCCGCGCCCGTTTTTCAACCGCTGACATCAACCGCTCACCGGCGCCACGGCCGCGAAAATCAGGATGCACGGCAAGGCCTGCAAGTTCACCTGCCCGCTCATCCGAGAACGGATACAACGCGGCACAACCGATGATCATCCGGTCGTGTTCCAGCACCCAAAAACGATCGATCTCCATCTCAAGAAGATCGCGGCTGCGCTTGACCAGGATCCCGTCGGCTTCCAGCGGCTCCAGCAGCCCCAGAATGCCGCCAATATCGTCAATCTTGGCATGACGCAGTGTTTCAATCGGGTCTGGCGTCAGCAAAGTACCCACACCTTTGTGGGTGAACAATTCGAGCAGCAGGCTGTCGTCGAGATGCCCGGAGATCAGATGCGCACGCCCTACCCCCTGCTCGCAGGCGCGCACTGCCGCCGGCAGGTATGTCTGCATTTCCTCTGACTGGATACGCCCCCGCGACAGCAGATTCTGCGCTTCACGCACAGTCAGCTCACGCAACAATTCGCCGCGACGACCGGACACGCCGGCAGACTCCATCAGGAAAATAAGCTTGTCGGCTTTTAACGCCACTGCCGTCGCTGAGGCAACATCTCCCATCGCCAGATTGAAAACTTCACCCGTGGGCGAATAACCCAGGGGCGGCAACACCACCAGATCATCATCCTTCAGCCGCCGCTCAATCGCCACCGAATCAATCTTGCGTACCTCACCGGTGTGCATCAGGTCGACACCGCCGACCACCCCGATCGGCCGGGCCGTTACGAAATTACCGCCCGCGACACGTATGTGCGCACCGGCCATCGGCGAATTGGGCAGACCCATCGACAGCAGGGCCTCGATCTGCACGCGCAGCTTTCCGGACACCTCCATCGCGGCTTCCAGCGCTGGTCCGTCGGTAATGCGCAATTTTCCCGCAAAACGGCTGCGCAGCTTCTGCACCTTGAGTTTTTCTTCAATCTGCGGCCGGGAACCATGCACCAGCACCAGCTTCACGCCCAATGCCGCGAGCAGATTCAGATCATGCGTCAGGTGGAAAAATCGGCCATCGGCGACCACCTCACCGCCAAAAGCAATCACAAAAACCTTGCCGCGAAACGCATGAATGTACGGCGCGACCGACTGGAACCAGTCAATAAAACGGTCCTGGGCCGACAAGCGCGGACGTGCGGCAACGCGCTGTTTTTCCGCTTCCTGTTGGACCTGCGTCTGTTTTTTCTGGGTGGAAATGGAAGTCTCCCCTTGCGGCGTCTTCAAATCAGTTCTGCAAATTCAAATTGATGGTATGCGGTTTCCCGGAATGAGCAAAGCCGGCTTGCTAAAAATCACCCCACAACGCCTGCATCGATGCGAGCAACGCTACTGCGGCTGTCTCCGTGCGCAGCACGCGTGGACCCAGACGCAGCGGCTGAAATCCGAAACGCAGGGCATCCGCGGTTTCGTTCGCATTAAAGCCGCCCTCGGGACCGGCGAGCACGGTCACCATCGCCGTAGGGCGCGGCAACGAGCGCAAAACCACCTGACCCTCCGGTTCCAGCAGCAAACGCACACCTTCCCCGGCTGCTGCACCATCCAGCCAGTCACGCAATGACATCAGCGGTCGCACTTCCGGAACACGATTACGGCCGCATTGCTCACAAGCAGCCGCCACCACCGATTGCCAGTGCACCACACGTTTGGCCGCGCGCTCCCCCGACAGCCGGACCACACAGCGCTCAGCCATCAAAGGCTGGATCGCGAAAATACCCAGTTCAACTGCCTTCTGGATGGTGTAATCCATCCGCTCGCCGCTGGACACGGCCTGCGCCAGCGTCACCAGCAGCGGCGATTCCCGATCCTCGTCGCGACGGCTGCGCACCTGCACGCTGACCTCGCCACGCGCGCATTTGCTGATTGCAGCGTCATAGGCAACACCCTGCCCGTCGAACAGAGTCACCGCGTCGCCCGGTGTCAGCCGCAACACATGGGCCACGTGGTGCGCTTTCGCCGTTGGCAATTCGCACACGCCGTGATCCGGGATCGGACCCGGAAAGTATATTCTAGTCAATGGGTTAGCACACCTTTTCCATTCCGGGATTATGCCACAGCCAAGCCATCCAGGCGGTATTCCCGGCATTGCGCGGGTATACAATTGCGCTCTTTTTCCGGGTGGCATGCGACGCTTTCGCGTTTTGGCCATCCGCTGGGGAGATTCCGCTTGCGTATCGTCATTCTTGGAGCCGGTCAGGTCGGCAGCTCCGTTGCCGAAAATCTGGTGTCCGAGGCCAATGACATTACGGTCGTCGATACCGATGCCGGCCGCCTTAATAAACTGCAGGACCGCCTCGACCTGCGGACCGTCATCGGCAACGCCGGGCATCCGGAAATCCTGGAGCGCGCCGGCGCGCGCGATGCCGACATGATCCTTGCAGTGACGCAAAGCGACGAAACCAATCTCGTCGCTTGCAAACTCGCCGCAACGATGTTCAACATTCCGACCAAGATCGCTCGAATCCGCGCTGCGGATTACCTGTCGCACCCGGAAATGTTTGCGCCGGAGAACTTTGCAGTCGACACCGTCATCTGTCCGGAACAGGTGCTGACCGATTACATCGCCAAGCTGATCGAGTTTCCGGAATCGCTGCAGGTGCTGGAATTCGCCGAAGGCCGCGTCAGTCTGGTCGCGGTTCGCGCCTTTCACGGTGGCCCGCTGGTCGGCAAGGAATTGCAAACCATCCGCAAGCATCTGCCCAATCTCGATACCCGCGTGGCGGCGATTTTCCGTCAGGACAGCCCGATCATTCCCGATGCCACGACAGTGATCGAAGCGGGTGACGAAGTCTTTTTCATCGCAGCCACCGAACACATTCGCGGCATCATGCGCGAGTTGCGGCGCATGGACAAACCGGTTAAAAGGGTGATGATCGGCGGCGGCGGCAACATCGGCCGGCGGCTGGCCAAAGCCATTGAAGACCGCTATGAAGTCAAGATCATCGAATTCAACAAGCGGGGTGCCGAAAATCTCGCCGCCGCACTTAGCAAGACACTCGTGCTGGTCGGTGATGTCACTGACGAGGAATTGCTGCAGACCGAAAACATCGGCGATATGGATGTTTTTTGCGCCCTGACCAACGACGACGAAAACAACATCATGTCTTCGCTGCTCGCCAAACGCATGGGTGCGCGCAGGGTCGTCGCGCTGATCAATCGCGGCTCATACGTCAACCTGGTGCAGGCCGGACAGATCGACATCGCGATCTCACCGGCACAGGCCACCATCGGCACGCTGCTCGCGCATGTGCGCCAGGGCGACTGCGTGGCTGTGCACAGCCTGCGCCGCGGTGCAGCTGAAGCACTGGAACTGGTCGCCCATGGCGACGCAAAATCCTCCAAGGTGGTCGGTCGCCGCATCGAGGAGATTGACCTGCCCAAGGGCGCCACCATCGGCGCCATCGTACGCATCCACGAACGCGAAGCGGGGCCGGGAAGCTCCGTGACGCGGGAACATCAGGTACTGATTGCCCACCACGACACTGTCATCGAACCCGATGACCACGTGATCGTATTCGCCATCAACAAGCGAATCGTGCCAAAAGTAGAGCGTCTGTTTCAGGTCAGCATCGGTTTCCTGTAATGACGACAGCCCCGGTCTTCTCCAGATACGTCACAGGGCCTGGCTGATGTCCTGGCTGCTCTCCATAGCCCCGGTCGCCGCGCTTATTGCGATGGCGATGAGTTTGACGCATGCACTTCCAATCGCCATATCGATCCATTTCAATGATGGCGCCGCTCAAGCCCTGGGCTTCTCGATGGCGCTCAATTTCGCGACCGGCGCCCTGATCTGGTTGCTGACCCGGCGTCACAAACGCGAATTAAGCTTGCGGGAAGGCATCCTGCTGGTGATCGCGGTTTGGACGGGCGGCGCCCTTTTCGCGACCATTCCTCTTCTGCTTGTCATACCCGACCTGTCTTTCAGCGACGCCTATTTCGAGGCTGTATCGGGTTTGACCGCCACCGGTGCCACGGTGCTTACAGGGCTGGACACGCTACCGCCGTCGATTAACGTATGGCGCGCCGAATTACAGTGGCTGGGCGGCATGGGCGTGATCGTTCTGGTCGTTGCAATTCTGCCCATGCTCGGCGTCGGTGGCCGGCAGATTTCCAAGGCGGAAATTCCCGGGCCAATGAAAAATGAGCAGTTGACGCCGCGCATGACACAAACGGCCAAGGGACTTTGGCTGATATACGCCGGCCTCACCCTGGCTTGCGGAGTGGCCTACTATGCCGCCGGCATGACCCCCATCGACGCGCTGATCCACAGCTTCACGACGCTGTCCCTGGGTGGTTTTTCATCATATGACGCCAGCTTTGGACACTTTAACTCTGCTGCACTGGAAACTGTCGCCATCATTTTCATGATGCTCGCGGGCATCAACTTCGCCACCCATTTCCTGGTCTGGCGAACGCGCAGCCTTTTGCCTTATACGCGCGATACAGAGGCCCGCTATTTCATATTGGTGATCATATGCAGCGCCGCCGGGATTTCCTGGCTGCTTTACAGTGCAAACGTATATCCGGATCTGTTGACGGCCGTACGCTACGCCACGTTCAACATCGTATCCGTGGGCACCACCACTGGTTACGCCACTGCCGATTACAACCTCTGGCCGGTTTTCGCCCCGCTGTGGATTCTTTTCCTCGGTACTTTTCTCAGCTGCTCGGGATCAACAGGCGGCGGCATCAAGATGATGCGGGCCATGATTCTTTACCGACAGGTATACCGTGAAATCAAGGGACTTGCCCACCCGAATGCAATCAATCCGGTGAAAATCGCAGGGCAAGTTGTACCCGACAAAGTCGTCTTTGCCGTGCTGGGGTTTTTCTTCATCTGGATCGTGCTTCTGGTGTCGATGACCCTGCTTCTCAGCTTGACCGGGCTTGATGCAATGACAGCTTTTTCCGCCGTTGTCGCATCGCTTAACAACATCGGTCCCGGTCTGCATCAAGTGGGGCCTGCCACCAATTTTGCGGTGTTGAGCGATTTCCAGACCTGGGTCTGCTCATTCGCAATGCTTTTGGGACGACTCGAACTGTTTGCACTCCTGGTGGTGTTTACACCCACCTTTTGGCGCAAATAGCACCCCTCTTTTTCAACCCTTCACCGCCTTGAACATTTCGAGGGTCTGCAGTCTCGCCACGGCATGTTCGACCACCGGCGCCGGGTAATCCTTGCCGATGATCACGCCGGCCCCCTGCTGCTCCAGCAGCGTCATTTCCCACGGCGCATGAATGGCGCGTTTGTCGCAGCCCGCCAGTTCGGGAACATAACGGCGGATGAATGCGCCGTCAGCATCGAATCTTTCCGACTGCGACACCGGATTGAAGATGCGGAAATAAGGCTGGGCATCGCAGCCCGTGGAGGCCGCCCACTGCCAGCCGCCGTTATTGGCCGCCAGGTCAAAATCGTTGAGCTGGCCGGCAAAGTATTTTTCACCCCGGCGCCAGTCGATGTGCAGATCCTTGACCAAGAATGACGCCGCGATCATGCGCAGCCGGTTGTGCATATAACCCGTCTGGTTGAGCTGGCGCATCGCCGCATCGACGATGGGGTAACCGGTGCGGCCCTCGCACCATGCCGAAAACAGGGCTTCATCATTGGGCCATTGGATGGCGTCATAGGCCGGCTTGAAGGCCCGCGACACCACGTGCGGGTGATGGTGCAGGATCATGAAATAAAAATCGCGCCACACCAGCTCCGACAGCCAGGTCGCAGGACCTTCTCCTGACAGGCCGCCAACACCGGGCCAGGCTGCACGTGCCAGCGCGCGAATTGAAACCGTCCCGAAGCGCAGATGAACCGACAGGTATGACGGCCCCTTTTTGGCCGGGTAATCACGGCTGTCACGATAATGCGCCATGCGCGGCATGAAATCTTCCAGCAGCTTTTGCGCTGCCGCCGCGCCGCCGCTGATCCCAAGCTGTCGCAGGTTGGTCGGTTCGAAACCAATGTCGGCAAGGGTCAGCCTGCGGGCATGCGCAGGCGCTTTCGCGAGATGCGCCATATACCGTTCGACGGGATAGGCTTTTACAAAAAACGGCTCCAGCTTTTTCAGCCATGCATTTTTGTACGGCGTAAACACCGAGAACGGCGTGCCGCCCAAGGTGAGCACCTCGTCTTTTTCGAAAATGACCTGATCCTTGCGGGTCAGGAAGGTGATGTTCGAATCCTTCAATGCCTTCGCAACGGCATGGTCGCGTTTCAGTGCGGCCGGTTCGTAATCGTGATTTGAATAAACAGCCTGCACGCCAAGCTTCGCGGCGAGCTGCGGGATTTCGGTCCTCGCCGCACCGTGCAGGGTGATCAACTGCCCGCCGGCTTGCTCCAGCGCATCCCCGAGCTCGTTTACCGACTCGCAGATGAATTCAACACGTCGATCATTGCGTCTGGGCAATATTTCAAGGATTTCAGTGTCATAGACAAAAGCGCAATAAACGCGCCGACTGTCTTTCAGCGCGGCAAAAAGCGCGGCGTTGTCCTCGCAGCGCAGATCGCGGCGGAACCACATCAGCGCAGCATCAAACTGGGGCATGGGGGAATCAGCAATTGTTAAATGCCGGGACCGGCATTGGAATGGAACTTCAATTGTCGCTGTCGTAACCCGGCTTTACAATAGATCAACTTATGACCAGCGTAGACCTCACCCAGCATTTCCTTATCGCCATGCCCGCCATGGTCGACCCGCACTTCGCCCGCACACTGACCCTGGTCTGCGAACACAACGAAAACGGCGCGCTGGGCATCGTCGTCAACAGACCGACCGACATGACTTTGCAAGGCCTGCTGGAGCAGGTCAAAATCACTCCGGACCGCAACAGCTTCAAGGGCGTGCCCGTACATTTCGGCGGACCGGTCCAGGTTGACCGCGGCTTTGTATTGCACAGCCCTGCCGGTGGATGGCAATCGACGCTGACCATCGGCGACGACCTCGGCCTGACCACTTCAAAAGACATTCTTGAGGCGGTCGCCAACAGCAATGGTCCGGAACGGATCCTGGTCACCCTGGGTTACGCCGGCTGGGCGCCGGGTCAGCTGGAACATGAACTGGCGCAAAACGCCTGGCTCACTGTGGCGGCGCGCAATGACATTCTGTTCGACCTCCCTGCTGAGGAACGCCTGCCCGCAGCCATGCAACTGCTCGGGGTGGATTACGCCAATCTCTCGGACGTGGCCGGCCACGCGTGATTACGCGACCGGCGCAAGGCGCTGTTCTGGGTTTCGACTTCGGTGAAAAACGCATCGGCGTCGCCACCGGTGAAATCGGGCTCGGTATCGCGCATGCGCTGACGGTCATCACCGCGGAAGACAACGACACCCGATTCGCCAAAATTACTGCGCTGATTGCCGAATGGCAGCCTGTGCTGCTGGTGGTAGGCGTCGCGAGTCACGATGACGGTGCCGTCCATGAAACCGGACGGCTGGCGCGGCGCTTTGGCCAACGCCTGCACGGTCGCCTCAACCTCCCGGTTGAGTTCATTGATGAACGCCTGACCTCGCACGCCGCCGAAGCGGCGCTGCGTGAAGGCGGTGCCCGCACAGACCGGCGCAAAGCGATGCTCGACGCCGCGGCGGCGGCTGAGATACTGCGCACCTGGTTTGAGACGCCGTCGCAAAAAAACCCGCTTTGACCTGTGCAATGTCGTTTTAACAACGGGGTGATTGTGTTAGGCTAGCGCCCGCATATGTGCTACTGCCATGCCGGGTAACCCGCTTCCAGATGCCGAGCAACTGCTCGCATCACTGACAGACCGGATGCGGCCCGCCGTCGGGCCGAACACCGGGCTGGTGGGTATTCATACCGGAGGCGTGTGGCTCGCAGAACGCCTGCATCAGGCGCTGGGCCTCAAACTTCCTCTCGGCACACTCGACGTTTCGTTCTATCGCGACGACTTCAACAAGAAGGGTCTGCGGCGCAACGTCAAAAGCTCGGACATCCCCTTCGACATCGATGGTTGTGACGTGATCATCGTCGATGATGTGCTCTTTACCGGGCGCACCATCCGCGCCGCGCTGAACGAACTCTTTGACTACGGCCGCCCCGCTCGCATCCGGCTGGCAGCACTGGTCGACCGCGGCGGTCGCGAACTGCCGATATCGGCCGATTTCATCGGTGCCGATGTCACCGTCGCGCCCGGCGAAAGCATCGAACTGACACGCGACTCGCAGGGCCGCCTGGCGCTGCAACTGACCCGGGACTGAATATGTGGCTTGATCCGGCAAATCCGCAACTCAACAAAAACGGCGAACTGCATCACCTGCTGTCGCTGGAGGGCCTGCCGGCAGACATCCTGCGGCAGATCCTTGATACCGCGGAATCCTTTGTCGGGGTCACCCAGCGCGAGGTCAAAAAAGTGCCTCTGCTGCGCGGCAAAGCGGTGTTCAACCTGTTCTTCGAAGCCTCGACCCGCACCCGCACCACATTTGAAATCGCCGCCAAGCGGCTGTCGGCCGATGTCATCAATCTGGCGATCAATGTTTCGTCGCAAAGCAAGGGCGAAACAGTACTCGACACCGTAGCCAACCTGTCGGCGATGCAGGCCGACATGTTCATCGTGCGCCATGCCGCCAGCGGTGCGCCCTACCTGATCGCGAAACACGTCGCGCCCGACATCCATGTCGTCAATGCCGGTGACGGCCGCCATGCGCATCCGACGCAGGGTCTGCTCGACATGTACACCATCCGCCACTACAAGGGTGACTTCACCAAGCTGCGTGTTGCCATCGTCGGCGACATCCTGCACTCCCGCGTGGCGCGCTCGCAGATTCATGCGCTGACCACGTTGGGCTGCCCTGAAATCCGCGTCATCGGTCCCAAAACGCTGCTGCCTGCCCATGTCGAACGGCTTGGCGTGCAGGTCCACGCCGACATGCGCCAGGGTCTCAAGGATGTTGATGTGGTGATGATGCTGCGCCTGCAGAATGAACGCATGAAGGGCGCGTTGCTGCCGTCGGCGCAGGAATTCTTCAAATACTACGGCCTGACCGAGGACAAGCTGGCGCTGGCCAAACCCGATGCCATCGTGCTGCATCCGGGACCGATGAACCGCGGCGTGGAGATCGACTCCAGCGTTGCGGACGGCCAGCAGTCGGTCATTCTGCCTCAGGTCACCTTCGGCATCGCCATTCGCATGGCGGTCATGAGCATCCTCGCCGGGAACTGATCGCGATGAAAATTCATATCAAAAACGGCCGCCTGATCGACCCGAAAAACGGGATCGACACCAAGCGCGACGTGTTTGTCGCTGCGGGCAAGATTGTCGCCATTGGCGACGCGCCAGCGGGATTCACTGCCAATCGCGTCATCGATGCCACCGGCCGCGTGGTCTGCCCGGGACTGGTTGACCTTGCAGTACGGCTGCGCGAACCGGGATTTGAATATCTCGCCACGCTCGAAACTGAAATGAAGGCGGCAATTGCCGGCGGCGTGACCAGCCTGGCCTGCCCGCCTGACACCGATCCGCCGCTCGACGAGCCGGGTCTGGTGGAAATGCTCAAGTTCAGCGCCAAGAATCTGAATCAGGCGCATGTGTATCCGATCGGCGCACTGACCACCGCGCTCAAAGGCGTCAATCTCACCGAGATGGCCGAGTTGCGTGACGCCGGTTGCGTCGCATTCTCTCAAGCGGAAGCACCGCTCGCCGACACCCAGGTACTGATGCATGCCCTGCAATACGCGGCAACCTTCGATTTTCCGGTGTGGCTGCGCGCGCAGGATCCCGCGCTGGCGAAACACGGCGTTGCACACGAGGGCGAAGTGGCCACACGGCTCGGCTTGCCGGCGATTCCGGTCACCGCGGAAACCGTCGCCCTGTCTGCAATATTGATCATTGCCCGCGAAACCGGCGCCCGAGTTCACATTGCACGATTGTCATCGGCGGAGGGTGTAGCGATGGTGCGCGACGCGCGCGCCCGCGGCCTGCCCGTGACTTGCGACATCGGCATCCACCACGCGCATCTGTCCGAAATGGACATCGGCTACTTTGATCCGAACTGCAATCTGACGCCGCCACTGCGCAGCCAGCGCGACCGCGACGCACTGCGCGCCGGTCTCGCTGACGGCACGATTGATGCGCTGTGTTCGGACCACACGCCGGTGGACGAAGACGCCAAACAACTGCCCTTCTCCGAGGCAGAGCCCGGCGCGACCGGTGTCGAGTTGTTGCTGCCGCTGGCCTTGAAATGGGCCACCGAGTCGTCGCTCGGACTGTCTGTCGCCATAGACCGCATTACCGCAAAGCCGGCCGCGATTCTCGGCATCGATGCGGGCCACCTTGCAGTGGGCGCAACTGCAGACGTCTGTGTTTTTGATCCTGATGCCTACTGGCGCGTCGAAACCGCAGCGCTGTTCAGTCTCGGCAAGAACACACCGTTTTCGGGTTTTGAAATGCGCGGCCGGGTGACCCACACCCTGGTCAGCGGCAACCTGGTTTACGAGAAGAAATAACTTTAAAAACAATAAGTTATGTATTTCGGCGCATACTGACAAGGCGCCATGCTGCTAAACTTAGTGTGTTTCCCGTGGTCGAACTGGCCACCCTGCCTTCACTACAAAGCCATCCATGAATCCCTTACTCGATATCTCCGGGCTGCCCCGCTTTTCTGATTTCAAACCAGTCGATGTCGCACCGGCGGTTGACCAGTTGCTCAGCGAAAACCGTGCGTTGATTGCACGCATTGCCGCAGACCGGGCCGCGCCGGACTGGGACAACTTTGTCGGTCCGCTGGAAGACGCCAACGAACGCCTGCACCGTGCCTGGGGTCAGGTCGGCCATCTCAACGCCGTGGTGAACAGCGCGGAACTGCGCGAGGCCTACAACACGACGCTGCCGAAAATCACCCAATACTACACCGAGCTCGGCCAGCACGAGGGTCTTTACGCCAAATTCAAGTCGCTGCGCGCGAGCCCGGCTTACACCCACCTCAGCACCGCGCAGAAAAAAATCATCGATAACGAAGTGCGCGATTTTCGTCTGGGCGGCGCCGAACTCGCCGCAGACAAACGACCGCGTTACACCGAAATCCGCGATCAGCTGTCGATGCTGGGTTCGCGTTTCAGCGACAATCTGCTCGACGCCACCAATGCGTGGTCGCATTTCGTCATGGATGAAGCCGGGCTGGCCGGACTGCCGGATGACGCGAAAGAAGCGGCCCGCGAAGCCGCCGCCGCAGACGGCAAGGACGGCTGGAAATTCACGCTGCATGCGCCTTCGTACATGCCGGTCATCCAGTACGCGGACGACCGCGCGTTGCGCGAACGCCTCTACCGCGCCTACGTCACCCGTGCTTCCGAGTTCGGCGACGCCAAACTCGACAACACCCCGCTGATCGCCGACATCGTCAGACTTCGTCGGGAAATGGCACAGATGCTCGGCTTTGCCAGTTACGCCGAATACTCACTGGAACCGAAAATGGCGGAAACACCGGCCCAGGTGCTGGAATTCCTGCGTGAACTGGCGGCGCGCGCCAAACCTTATGCCGAACGCGATCTGGCTGAACTGCAGGAATTCGCCCGTAAGGAACTCGGCATGCAGAAGCTCGACGCCTGGGACGTGCCCTATGCATCGGAGAAGCTGCGCGCCGCGCGTTATGCGTTCTCGGAAAATGAAGTGAAGCAGTATTTCCCGGAAACAACGGTACTTCCCGGCATGTTCAAACTGATTGAAACGCTGTACGGGCTGACCATTACGCCGACGGAGGCGCCGCAATGGCACGCCGACGTCAAATTCTTCTCAATCCGGGATCGCAAGGGTGCGCTGGTCGGCCAGTTCTATCTCGACCTTTACGCCCGCAACACCAAACGCGGCGGCGCGTGGATGGACGACGCGATTACCCGTCGCGCGACGCCCAAAGGCACGCAGGCTCCGGTCGCTTACCTCAACTGCAACTTCTCGCCGCCCGTCAGCGGCAAAGCCGCGTTGTTCACCCATGATGAAGTGATCACGCTGTTTCACGAACTCGGCCACGGACTGCATCACCTGCTGACCCGGGTTGATTACCTCGGCGTCTCCGGAATCAACGGCGTCGAATGGGATGCCGTCGAGTTGCCCAGCCAGTTCATGGAGAATTTCTGCTGGGAATGGGATGTCGTGCAGCCGATGACCCGCCATGCGGATACCGGCCAGCCGCTGCCGCGCGCATTGTTCGACAAGATGATCGCCGCGAAAAATTTCCAGAGCGGCCTGCAGACCGTGCGTCAGATCGAGTTTTCACTGTTCGATCTCCGGCTGCATTACGATTTCGACCCTGCCGGAACGAAGACGGCGCAGCAGTTGCTGAACGAAGTGCGCCGCGAAGTCGCGGTGCTTTTCCCGCCGGAATACAACCGTTTCCCCAACAATTTCTCGCACATCTTTGCGGGCGGATACGCCGCCGGCTATTACAGCTACAAGTGGGCGGAAGTGCTGTCAGCCGATGCCTACAGCCTGTTTGAGGAAAATGGCGTGCTCGACCCGGCAACCGGCATGCGTTTCTGGAACGAAATATTGGCGGTCGGCGGCAGCCGTCCGGCGCTGGATTCATTCACGGCGTTTCGCGGTCGTGCGCCGAAAATCGATGCCTTGCTTCGCCATAACGGCATGGCACAGCAGGCCGCGTGAGCCCGGGCCGCGGTATCATGCAATCCTGCTGCTGACGTTTGCAGGTCAGCAGACCGAAATCCTCGCGAGGTGCTTTAATGAACAGGATCGCTTTTCTGATGGCCGTATTGCTTGCCGCAGGGACCGCACAGGCCGCACAACTCTACCGCTGGGTCGACGACAAGGGCCGTGTTGAATGGCGGGACACACCGCCCCCGGCGTCCGCCAAAAAGGTGGAGCGCCGCAATGTTGGCGGCAGCGTCATCGAAACTTCGGGACTGCCTTACAGCGTGCAGCAGGCGGTAAAGAATTTTCCGCTGACTTTTTACGTTTCCGAATGCGGCGAAAGCTGCACCAAGGCGCGTGAATACCTTAACCGCCGTGGCGTTCCGTACACAGAAAAAAACCCACAAGATGACATTGAGGCATACCGAAAACTCACTAACGGCAAACTGGAAGTACCTTTGCTATTTGTCGGCAAGGAAATGTTAAAGGGTTTTCATCAGGAATCATGGGATTCGGCATTAGACACTGCAGGTTATCCGCGCTCGATCCCTGGTGCACGACCTTCAGTAGCCAAACCTGTTTCAGCAGCAGCGTCTCCGAAAGCACCGGCGCCTGAATCTGCTCCTACCGGAAGTGCGCCCCCTTCTTCACCGCTTGGCACGCCTTTACCAACGCAGTAGTTTTAAGCGGCCTATGGCTTGGTTAGCGAGTCATCTGCCCCTGAAAGCTGTTTTCGACCAAGGGCTTAGCATCCACCTGCGGAACATGGCAGCTATTGCACTGCCATCGGGTCATGCTCAGCACCGGATCAGGGTTTGCAGCTGTCGGCAGAACTGCCAGGTGACTGTCACTAACCCGCGGCATCTTCTTGCCCTTGAAATCGCTGCTCATATGGCATGCAATGCAGGGATTGTCGGATGCGGTAATTTCCTCGTAATTGACGATTGAGTGCGGAATCAGCGGAGGCTGACTCTCAAACGTGCGTTCAATCAGCCTCAACTCGCCAGGCCGCTTGCCTTGATAAGGCAAATCGCGCGGCGCCTGATCTGCTACCGGCACATCATTTCCACGCATTGTGACCAGTTGCTGCGCACAGCCCAGGGCTGATGCCAGCAACAATGCCACTACGATCTTCGTGACGGTCTTTTTCATAATGCTGTCCTCATTTGGAAAAGTTCATCATCATTTCGGTGCTGTTGAAGACACACCGATCAGAGGTGCAACGGAATTGTTGAAACGGCTGGTCCATGTGAATACCTGCTTTGAGCAAACGTCGATGCAGCGCCCGCAATTCGTGCAATTGGGCGAGGTCACAACGGGGCTCGCCCCTTTGTCAGCGCCCTTCAGCGGCCGGCGCAGCACATGGGGCTCCGGGCACACCGCAAAACAGTCCATACAATTGTTGCAGTCCTCACGCCTCGCCGCCGAAACCTTCAACACGCTGCCAAGCCCGATCACGCTGTAGCAGGCTCCGACCGGGCACAGATGCCCGCACCAACCGCGCTGCATCACAAACAGATCAAAGAGGAATATTGCGAGAACGATCATCCACCCCGCACCCATGCCGAAAATCAGTCCGCGATGCACCATCGATACGGGATTAATCAATTCCCACGCGATGGTTCCAGTGATCGCAGCCAGCACCAAAGTCATTGCGAGAATCCAGTACCGCGCTGCCCGTGAAATGTGTGCGCTACCCTTGATTCCCATGCGCCGACGCAGCCATGCGGCAGCATCGGTGACAGGATTGACCGGACAGACCCATGAGCAGTAAGCACGGCCGCCAAACACAAGATAAAGACCGGCGACGATTGCGAAACCGATCAGCGCGTTGCGTTGCGGTGCATGTCCGGCTGCAAGCGACTGCAGGAATACAAGCGGGTCCGTCATGGGCAGTACACCCAAAGTCAGGCTGTGGTTGAGGTTGCCCTTGACGATCCATACGTCAAGCCATGGCCCGATCAGGAACAACAAGAGGACCGCAACTTGTTAAACGCGGCGCAACACCAGCCAGCGGTAAGTCCCCCACCAGCCTTTGGTATGCAGCGCCTCATGTCCGACCGCGTTCATCTGGGCACCCCATCGGACATCCGGTCCTGTAACGGCCGGCCGGGCGGGGAAGGCGGACGCAAGCCGTCGATGCCGCCGGATACCGGCGGCGCGGTCTGTCCGGCTATACTTCCGGGATCCGAATGACCGTCCAGCTTCATTCCTTCGGGCATGCGATCCGGGAGATCGATGATGTTGCGTTCCTCGACCAGCGACTTGCCGGCTTTGCGCTTTTCTTCCCAACCGATGCGATAGTGGGCTCCGATTTCGCCCTTGGCGAGTGCAACCGGATAAACCTTGATCGCCGAGACTTCGAGCACGCACGAAGCCTCGCATTTTCCGCAGCCGGTGCATTGATCGGAGTGTACCGTCGGTAGAAACCGCGTATGCCTGGTTGTGCGTTCGTTGTGCTGCAATTCAAGCGTAATCGCTTTGTCCATCAACGGACAAACCCGGTAGCAGACGTCACAACGCAATCCGAGAAAATTGAGGCAGGTTTCGTGATCGATCAGCACTGCGAGACCCATTTTGGCCTTGGCTATTTCTTTCAGGGCGGGATCAAGAGCGCCTGTCGGACAGGCCTTGACGCAGGGGATGTCCTCGCACATTTCGCAGGGCTTGGCTCGCGCAACAAAATACGGGGTTCCGGTGGCCACCGCCTCACCGGGTCTGGCCAGCGAGAGAATGTCGTAAGGACAATCGCGCACGCACAATCCGCAACGTACACAAGCCCCCAGGAACTCGTCCTCCTTCAATGCTCCCGGCGGACGAATCGCCGCTGGTGGCAGTGCTTTCGCCTGCCGGCCATACAAACCGAGACCGACGCCGAGCATGCCAACCCCGCAAGCCATTTTCGCGGTACTCAGCATGAACTCGCGGCGTTCGGCACTGCTGGTTTTCGCTTGTGCATCCATGAGGGCCAGAAATGGCAGTCCGTTACTCCGGGTCGCCATCCTCCGGGTCTCAGACTTTCACCACCTTGCACGCGCATTTATTGAAATCCGTTTCCTTTGAAATCGGACAGGTCGCGTCCAGCGTCAGCTTGTTGACCAGCCGGTGCTCGTCAAAGAACGGCATGAACACCATCCCGGCCGGCAAACGATGGGCGAATGTACCGACTTCGCGCGCCGTGCCGCAGGCGGACGGCTGACCGGTCAGCGAGAACGGCCCGTTTCCCGGCTCGGAAATCTTGCCCACCAGCAGGTGCACGTTGTACATCATGTTGTTCACCCAGGTCCCGCGGGTATGCTGGTTGAAGCCCATGGTCCAGTACGACACGACTTTGGTCTTCGGATCGGCGTAGACCCTGGCCAGCGCCTCCAGCTTGTCTTTGGGCACACCAGAAATTTCATGCGCTTTGTCGAGCGTGTACTCCGAAACAAATTGCTTGAACTCGTCAAAGGAAATCGGCACTGAGTTGTCCGGATTGCCCTTGGGCTTGCCGTCGGCGCCGGGATAACCGTTGTTGTTGGCAACCTGCTCCAGCGGATGGTTGGGGCGCAGGCCGTAGCCGATGTCAGTAACGCCCTTGCGGAAGTTGACGTTGCGCTTGACGAACTCTTCGTTGACCGCGCCGCTCTGGATGATGTGATTACAGATGTAGTTGAGAATTGCCAGATCAGTCTGCGGCTTGAAGATCATTTCGCTGTCGGCCAGTTCGCAGGACCGGTGAGTGAACGTCGACAGCACATGCAACTTTACGTGTTTGGCGGTCAGCCTGCGATCCGTAATCCGCGACCACAGGATCGGATGCATCTCCGCCATGTTGGAACCCCAAAGCACGAATGCGTCAGCGTGCTCCATGTCGTCATAACAACCCATCGGTTCGTCAATCCCGAAGGTGCGCATGAACCCCGCCACGGCGGAAGCCATGCAATGACGGGCATTCGGATCAATATTATTTGAACGGAATCCAGCCTTGAACAACTTCGCGGCGGCGTAACCCTCCCAGATGGTCCATTGCCCCGAACCAAACATGCCGACCGCACGAGGTCCGCCTGATTTCAGTGCCCCCTTGCACTTTTCTTCCATGATGTCGAAGGCCTGTTTCCAGGAAACCGGCTGGAACTCGCCGGTTTTGTCGAATTTGCCGTCTTTCATGCGCAGCATCGGGCGGGTCAGCCGGTCTTTGCCATACTGAATCTTCGACAGGAAATAGCCCTTGATGCAGTTCAAGCCACGGTTGACCGGCGCGTCCGGATCACCCTGTGTCGCAACAACACGCCCGTCACGGACACCAACCAACACACCGCAACCCGTGCCACAGTACCGGCACACGCTTTTATCCCAACGCACACCATCTGCCGCAGGAATCTGTGCCAGTGCATTGGCAGCGGGAACGCTGATGCCCGCGACAGTGGAAGCGGCGCTGACCGCACTGGCCTTGATAAAGTCACGACGAGTCAATTGCTGCATGTCAGATCTCCTTGTCAGGATCGGATTCGACCTGGTGATAAACCATGGCTACTGACAACACGCCGTCCAGGCGCTCGATAGCCGCGTAAGTGCTGCGGATTGCCGCGTCATCGGGACTTTCAACGGTGACAATCATCCGGCCGTCGTCGGCAACGGCATGGAGTTCAACACCGCCCAAATTGGAAATCTGCGTTCGGAAAAGCACGTCAGCGCCAGGCTTGGCGTGAACAATCAGGCTGGAAATATGCATTTGCTCCCTCCTCAAGCAGCATCAAAGATGCATGGCAAGTGTGTATTTATCGTTTCGTAGTTTGGGCAAATGCACCGCGGCGTCTTTGATTTAAATCAACGAGCGCGCAAAGGCATGCGTCTGTTCGCAAAAATTCAATAAATCACATTAAAAACAAATAGTTATATTCCACCTGTCGTGGGCGATGTACCATGCCGCATTTCGCCAACAGATCAATGGGCATACGTCATGAAACTAGCCACCTGGAACGTCAATTCACTGAAAGTCCGTTTGCCGCAAGTGGTCGATTGGCTGGGCAAACATGCACCGGACGCGCTGTGTCTGCAGGAAACCAAGCTGGAAGACCCGAAGTTTCCGCTGGCCGAGATCAACGCTGCCGGTTACCAGGCCGTGTTCAGTGGTCAAAAGACCTACAACGGCGTGGCCATCCTGACGCGCAAGCCGGTTAGCGCGGTCAGCTATGGCATCCCGGGACTCGATGACCCGCAGAAACGCGTCATCGCCGCGACACTGGATGGCGTGCGCGTGGTCTGCGTGTATGTCCCCAACGGGGAATCGGTCGAGTCAGACAAATACCAATACAAACTCGGATGGCTTGCTGCGCTGACGGCATGGCTGCGCACGGAGTTGGCGCAATACCCGTCACTGGCTCTGCTGGGGGACTACAACATCGCACCGACAGATGACGATGTACATGATCCACAGGCCTGGGCGGGAAAGGTGTTATGCAGCAATGCGGAACGCGCCGCGCTGGCGCAACTGAATGAGCTGGGCCTGAAAGACACGTTCCGGTTGTTTGAACAACCGGAACGCTCGTTTTCCTGGTGGGATTACAGGATGAATGCGTTCAGGCGCAAGATGGGAATGCGCATCGACCATATTCTTGCCACAAAGCCTCTTGCCGAATCCTGCAAGAACTGCAGCATCGACGCCGGGCCACGCGGCAACGAACGGCCTTCGGATCATGCACCGGTCATTGCCGAATTTTCGCGGGAACAATCGCCCGGCTGATTTGTAATTCAGGCTTCTTCGCCGCGCCCGGTTTCTATTTTGAGTTCCTGAATCTTGCGCGTCAGCGTATTGCGGCCAAGCCCGAGCAATTGCGCGGCTTCGATGCGCCGGCCGCCGGTTTGCGCCAAGGCTTTCAGAATCAGCGTTTTCTCGAATTGCCGCGTCAACTCGTCCATGATTGCGGTCTCACCGCGGTGCAAACGCAATTCGGCTTCGCGGCCCAAGGCGGAAATCCAGTCCTCGGCACCGGCAACAGTGGATTCCGCACGCATTTCCGGCGGCAAATCCTTGACCTCGATGGTCGCCGCAGGCGCCATGACTGTCAGCCAGTGACAAAGATTTTCCAGCTGGCGCACATTACCCGGCAGGTCCTGCATCGCCACATAGCTCAGGGTGGCATCCGACAGGCGTTTGGGTTCGACGCCGAGGTCACGCGCGCTCTTCTGCAGAAAGTATTTCGCCAGCAGCGGAATATCTTCCCGTCGTTCACGCAGCGGCGGCAAACGCAGCCGGATCACATTGAGACGGTGAAACAGATCTTCGCGGAACAGGCCCTGTTTGACTCGCGCTTCCAGATCCTGGTGGGTGGCCGCGATCACCCGCACATTGGCCTTTATCGGCTGATGTCCACCGACACGGTAAAAATGGCCGTCGGACAATACGCGCAGCAACCGGGTCTGCAACTCCTGCGGCATGTCGCCGATTTCATCGAGAAACAAGGTACCGCCCTCGGCCTGCTCGAAGCGGCCGCGGCGCATGTTCTGTGCGCCGGTGAATGCGCCGCGTTCATGGCCAAACAATTCGGATTCCAGCAACTCCTTTGGTATCGCGGCCGTATTGATCGCAATAAAGGGCCGACCAGCACGCGGACTGTGGCGATGCAGCGCGCTGGCCACCAGTTCCTTGCCTGTTCCTGATTCGCCGGTGATCATCACCGTCGCGTGCGATTGCGACAGGCGTCCGATCGCACGAAAAACCTCCTGCATCGACGGCGCCTGGCCAAGCATTTCAGGAACAGACTCGCTGACTTCACCAGCCGTATCCTGGCGCACGCTTTCGTCCATCGCCCGCCGGATCAGTTCGACGGCATGGTCTACATCGAAAGGTTTGGGCAGATACTCATAGGCGCCGCCCTGGAAAGCCGTGACTGCACTCTCCAGATCGGAATAAGCCGTCATGATGATGACTGGCAAAGCAGGGTGCAGTGTTTTCGCGTGCTGCAGCAACTCAAGGCCTGATTCACCCGGCATGCGGATATCACTGACCACAACCTGCGGCGTTTCGTTTTCCAGTGCCGCAAGCGCTTCCCGGGCAGAGGAAAACGCCTTGAATGCAATGTTCTCCCGCGTCAAAGCCTTCTCGAACACCCAGCGTATCGAACGATCATCGTCTATGATCCAGACAGGTTTCATGTTATTTCACAGTCAGTGTGGTTGCGCCGGAGTGCCGGCACGCGGATCATCCTGCACCGGTAACAGCAGCGTGAAGCAAGTGCACCCGGGTACGCTGTCGAAAGTAATCGCGCCCCGATGCTGGGTAATGAAGTTATGGGCAATGGTCAGGCCCAGGCCGCTGCCGCCTTCTCGGCCTGATATCAGCGGCTGGAACACCCTTTCGCGCATATTTTCCGGAATGCCCGGGCCGTTATCGCAGATATCGATCTGCACGGCATGACGGAAGCGCCGCCGCGCGAGCGTGACCTGGCGCGCGATACGCGACCTCAGGCGGATTTCACCGCGCTTGAGATCCATGCCTGAACTTTTAATGGCTTGCGCTGCATTGCGCACAATGTTGAGCACGACCTGGATCAGCTGCTCGCGGTCTCCGGTGAGCGGCGGCAGGCTGGTGTCATAGTCACGGCGCACCATGATCTCCGGAAATTCCGCCAGCATCACGCTGCGCACCCGCTCCAGCACCTCGTGAATGTTGACAGGGCCCGGCAGCGGCAGCCGGTGCGGTGTCAGCAGACGGTCCATCAATGCCTGCAGCCGGTCAGATTCCTTGATGATGACCTGGGTATATTCATGCAGTCCCGGTCGCTCCAGCTCGCGGTCCAGCAACTGTGCAGCACCCCGGATGCCGCCAAGCGGGTTCTTTATTTCATGCGCAAGATTGCGAATCAGTTCACGGTGCGCCTGACTCTGCTCCAGCAAACGTGCCTCGCGTTCAACGCGCAGTTGCTGATCAATCTGGCGAAACTCCAGCAACATGACAGAATCGTTGTCTCCCAGATCTGCCGGACTGACCGTACAGGCCAGATTAAGCCGCTGGCGCCCATTGGCGGCAATTTCTATCTCGTGTTCGGTATAGCTGGAATGATTGGCGCGTGAATAGCTGATTGCCGCTGCGAGTACCGCGTTTTCACCCAGCAGGCGTTCGAGCGTGAGCCCTGCGGCGCTGGTATGCGAAGCTTCGAACAGATTTTCTGCAGCTGGATTCATGTATCGCACGGCCTGTTTGTCATCGACCACGACCACCGCAGTGGCCAACAGATCCAGGCCGGTCAGCGCTGCAGGGTTCATGGTGTATTCCTGCGTTTGGCAGGAGCAAGATGCAGGCCAGCCCGGCCGGTCAGGCTGAAAATGGAGAACTCAAGCTTTTCCGGCGACTCACAACGCAATTGCGTTGTGGCGGAGCGCATTACTTGAGGGAGGTCATTTCCTTGCGCAGGTTGGTAATGTTGCTTTCGTGCAGCATTACTTTTTTCTTGAAAGGCTCGAGCCGCTCGAGAACACGTTGATAGTTGCGCTCGTTGCCAAGACGGGTTGCTTCCTGCTCCGCCAGCTCTTTTCTCGCCTGTTCGAGCAACCGTTCCTCGTTGGCCAGTTCCTGCTCGAGAATCTTGCGTCGCCCAGCATCGCGCTGTTGCTGCGTGGAGGGATCGACTTTCGGGAAGCTCCCGGGCGTGGCCGAGCGGGTTTCGTTGGGCTTGGTTGTGCCGGGTTTCGGCGCAGGAATGCTCGAAACGGGCGGCAAATTCATCGGTTTGCACCCGCTCGCTTCGGATTTGACGTTGGTAAACCGCTTGTTGCCGCTGCTGTCGACGCACTCGTAAATCTCTGCCCGTGCGGAGGCCGCATACGCCATCAGCAGCAGAGAACAGATCAAAAAGCGCATCAATAACCCCGGTTAATTCAGCACGCAAGCCATCGGTTCTCCCAACGGAAGCATCAGTCGTGTGGTTGACTGGCAGCATGAGCTGTAGCGGGCTAAGTCTATGTCAGCAAAGTAAAAGTCGCAATGCAATGCGGAAAAACAAAAGGGCGGGCACTGGCCCGCCCTTTTGCCGCAACACATGCAATCAGAGGCTGTAATACATCTGGAACTCAAGCGGATGCGTGGTCATGCGGAACGCGGTGACTTCGGCCATCTTCAGTTCGATGTAGGCGTCGATCATGTCGTTCGAGAACACACCGCCGCGGGTCAGGAACTCGCGATCCTTGTCGAGGTAATCCAGCGCCTGGTCCAGCGACGAACAGACGTTCGGCACTTTTTTCGCTTCTTCCGGCGGCAGATCGTACAGATTCTTGTCCACGGCGTCGCCGGGGTGAATCTTGTTCTGGATGCCGTCGATACCGGCCATCATCATCGCGGTGAAGGCCAGGTACGGATTTGCGGTCGGGTCCGGGAAACGCACTTCAATGCGGCGCGCTTTCGGATTGGCGACGTGCGGAATGCGGATCGAGGCCGAGCGGTTTTTCGCGGAATAGGCGAGGTTGATCGGCGCTTCAAAACCCGGAACCAGACGCTTGTAGGAGTTGGTGCCCGGATTGGTGATCGCGTTCAGCGCGCGGGCATGTTTGATGATGCCGCCGATGTAATACAGTGCGAGTTCCGACAGGCCGGCATATCCATTGCCGCTGAACAGGTTCTGGCCGCCTTTCCACAGCGACTGGTGCACGTGCATGCCCGACCCGTTGTCGCCGACGATGGGCTTCGGCATGAAGGTCGCGGTCTTGCCGTAGGAGTGAGCTACGTTGTGCACGGTGTATTTGAGGATCTGGTTCCAGTCGGCGCGTTTAACCAGACTGGAGAACAGGGTACCGATTTCGCACTGACCCGGCGCTGCCACTTCATGGTGATGCACCTCGACCGGCACGCCCTGCTCTTCGAGCGCCAGGCACATGGCTGAGCGGATGTCCTGCAGCGAATCCACCGGCGGAACGGGGAAATAACCGCCCTTGATCGCGGGACGGTGGCCCATGTTGCCGCCGTCCATGTCATCACCCGAAGACCAAGGGGCTTCGGAAGTGTGCACACGGGCAGAAGCGCCGGACATGTCAATTTTCCAGGTGACCGAATCAAAAATGAAGAATTCGGGCTCCGGACCGAAATAGGCGGTATCGCCGATGCCGGTCGACTTCAGATAAGCCTCACCGCGTTTGGCGATCGAGCGCGGATCACGGTCGTAGCCCTTGCCGTCGGCCGGTTCGATGACGTCGCAGGTCAGGATCAGGGTCGCTTCGTCGGTAAACGGGTCCATGCGGGCACTGTCCGGATCCGGCATCAGCAGCATGTCTGAAGCCTGAATACCCTTCCAGCCGGCAATCGACGAGCCGTCAAAGGCATGACCGTCAGTGAATTTGTCGTCCTTGAACATCTTGGTCGGCACGGACACGTGCTGTTCTTTGCCCAAGGTATCGGTAAAACGAAGGTCCACGAACTTGACTTCGTTGTCCTTGAGCATCTTCATGACATCGGCAGTGCTTCCCATCTAACTCTCCTAACGATTGCTAATGATTGAAAGGGGTTTAGTTTATTGCTCCAGCCCCAGTAAGAGCAGGATGTGTACCAAGGCGGTGCATGCCTAGGTTTTTGAATATAAAAGGCAATTAATCTGCACGCCCCAAAAAGATGCACTGTTATTGTGCGGTACAGCAGATGACGCACGATTATAGTGCATCACACCGCTTGGTGCACTCGGTTAAAATTCAAAACCCGACTTCTTCATATCGAGTGCCTCATGAGCGATACCAAAAGCATTCTGGACACTGCATCAGAACGCGCCGGACAAATGGGACTGCCCTACAGCGGCGCCCTGCTGCCCGCCGAAGCCTTCGAACTGTGGAAGTCCCTGCCGGGCGCCCAACTGGTCGATGTGCGCACCCGCGCAGAACTGAACTGGGTCGGCCGCATTCCGGGTGCCGTCGAAATCGAACTGCTGACCTATCCCGGAAACCGGCCGAACCCGGCATTCGCCCAGCAGTTGACCGAACTGATTTCCGCAGACGCTCCCGTTCTGTTCATCTGCCGCAGTGGCGGTCGCTCACACAATGCTGCAATGGTTGCCATGCAATCGGGTTTTGCGGATTGCTACAACGTGCTTGAGGGCTTCGAGGGCGACCGGGACGCACAGGGCCACCGCAGTACTGTTGGCGGCTGGCGCGCTGCGGGATTGCCCTGGGTTCAGGGCTAAGCGCAGAACCGGCGGATCACCAGCTGATCCAGCCTGTCCAGGCACTGATCAGGATGAACAGGCCAAAGCCGATGCGGTACCAGGCAAATGGCCGGAAGTCGTGGCTGGCGACGTAACGCATCAGCCATCGAATGCAGGCAAACGCCGAGAAAAATGCGGTCACGATCCCGATACCGAACATGCCCAGATCATCGACAGAAAACAGCGCACGGTTCTTGTAGAGATCGTAAGCGCCTGCCGCAACCAGTGTAGGCACTGCCAGAAAAAACGAGAACTCGGTCGAGGCACGGCGCGACAATCCGAACAACATGCCGCCGATGATGGTCGCACCGGCGCGCGACACGCCCGGAAACAGCGCAATGGCCTGGGCAAAACCGACCTTCAGCGCATCCCGCCAGGTCATGTCATCCACATTGTCGATGCGCGCCGTCTTGTTGCGGCCCTCGGCCCAAAGGATGACGAAGCCACCCACGATCAGTGCAATTGCAACGGGAACGGCGTGGAACAGGTATCCCTTGATGAAACCACCGATGGCCAGGCCGATCACTGCAGCCGGTACGAATGCCACAATCAGATTGAGCACAAACCGTTGCGCTGGTGCTTCAGTGACCAGTCCGCGCAGCACCCCGGCAAAGCGTGCCCGGAATTCCCAACACACAGCCATCATCGCACCGGTCTGGATCACCAGTTCGAAGACTTTGCCTTTTTCATCGTGAAACCCGAGCAGGCTTCCGGCAATGATCAAATGACCGGTACTGGAGACCGGGAGAAATTCGGTGAGGCCTTCGACCACGCCGAGAATGAAAGCCTTCAGTGCAAGGGTTGCGTCCATGGGGTCGGCATTCTACGCGAACGGTCTTGTGGAACATCAATCTATTCGTAACGCAAGGCTTCTATCGGCAGCAGGCGTGAAGCCTTGCGCGCAGGGTAGAAACCAAAAAAAATGCCAATCGCCCCGGCAAAACCCACGGCCAGCGCCACAGGTTCGATCCCCAGACGGATCGGCCAACCGGCGAACTGCGCGATGGCCAGCGTGCTGCCGATGCCCAGCGCAACACCGAGCAGGCCACCGATCAGGGCCAGCGTGATCGCCTCGACCAGAAACTGGGTCAGGATGTCGCGACCGCGCGCACCCACCGCCATGCGCAGACCGATTTCGCGGGTACGTTCAGTCACCGATACCAGCATGATGTTCATGATGCCGATGCCGCCGACGAGCAGCGATACCGAAGCCACTGCCGCCAGCAACAAACCCATGATGCGGCCCGACTCCTCGCGCGCCGCCAGTACTTCCGACAGGTTGCGCAGCGTAAAGTCGTCTTCCTGGCCTTGTTGCAGGCGGTGGCGCTGGCGCAGCAGTTCGCGGATCTGCGCTTCGGCCTCCTTCATGTCTTCGCCGTCGCGCACCTTGATCGAAATCGAACCGACGGTACGCAGCCGACCCGCGCCCTGTCCGATCACACGATTGCGAGCCGTGGAAATCGGCATCAGGATCACGTCGTCCTGGTCCGTACCGTAAAGGTTCTGCCCTTTTTTCTCCAGAGTTCCGATCACCGTGAACGGCACTTTACGGATGCGGATCACCTGCCCCACCGGATCCGCATCACCGAACAGGTTGCGCGCCACCGTCTCTCCGAGCAGCGCCACTTTGGCCGAGCCGGCTATGTCGGCTGTTTCCAACGGCTTGCCTTGGGCTATGACCCAGTTGCGGGCCTCTAGAAATTCCGGCGTCACGCCGAAGAACACGGTCGACCAGTTGCCGCTGCCGCCGACCACCTGACCGGTGCCGCGCAGCGTCGGCGCCGACACCTGGACTGCGGCCACATCGCGTTGTATGGCGTAACCGTCTTCCTCGGTCAGCGTATTGCGCGACCCGGAGCCCATCCGCACTCCGCCGGTGGTGGTCGAGCCGGGCGTCAGGATAATCAGGTTGGTGCCGAGGCCCTTGATCTGCGATTCGATGCGCTCTTGCGCGCCTGAACCGACCGCGATCATGGTAATCACCGCAGCCACGCCGATGATGATGCCGAGCATGGTCAATGCACTGCGCAGCTTGTTGATGCGCAGTGCGCGCAACGCAATGCGGATACTGGCGAGGATGCTCATACCCGCACCTCATCAGGCTTCTGCCCGGCACGTATCTGCATGGCCAGTGCCGCAGCGTCCTTCGGTTGGTCAACCGGGTGATCTTCAACGACCCGCCCGTCGCGAAACGTCACCACGCGATGCGCAAAATCGGCGATGTCACGCTCGTGGGTAACCACTACAACGGTCATGCCCCGGGCATTCAGCTGCTGCAGCAAAGCCATCACCTCACAGCTGGTCAGCGTGTCCAACGCCCCGGTCGGTTCATCAGCAAGTATCAGCACCGGGTCGTTGATCAGGGCGCGCGCAATGGCCACGCGCTGCTGCTGGCCGCCGGAGAGTTGCGCAGGGTGGTGATGGCCGCGTTCGGCCAGCCCTACCTCGGCGAGACGCGTAGCCGCGCGTTGTTTGCGCTCTTCAGCCGGAACACCGCAGTAGAGCAACGGTAATGAGATGTTTTCCAGGGCGGATGTGCGCGGCAGCAGATTGAAACTCTGGAATACGAAACCAATGCGCCGGTTGCGGATCATTGCCAGCGCGTCGTTGTCGAGTCCTGATATGCGCTCACCGGCGAGCAGGTAGTCGCCGCTGCTCGGCGTATCCAGGCAACCGAGCAGATTCATGAAGGTCGATTTGCCGGAGCCCGAAGGTCCCATCACCGCCACAAACTCGCCGGCATTGATCGAAAGCGAAACGCCGCGTAACGCCTGCACGGCCAGCCCCCCAAGTTCATAGGACTTGGTCAGCTCACGGGTGATGATCAACGGCGCCGTCATGGTGACGCGGCGTTAATCCAACATTACCGGATACTTGTATATCATTGTTTTTATTGAATAATTAAAAACCGAAGCGGGGCGGACTGGCCTTCGCTTCACCACGAGCCGCAGCACCGGTGCCAGTAATCACCTCGTCGCCGGCCTTCAGTTCGTCGCCAATGAGTTCGGTAAACGTGCCGTCGGTGACGCCGAGGCGGACGCTGACCGCTTTCGGCTCACCCGTGGCATCAAGAACCCATACCCTGCCGCGGGTAACCGTACGCCCTTGCTGCTCGGCAATCATCGCGTCATAACGCTTGCGTTGCTCTTCATTGAGGATTTCCGCAATCTGCGCGCGCGACTGCGCACGCAGGCGACCGATTTCCTTTTTGCGATCAGCAGGATCATCGACCGAAATGCCGGCAATACGATTACGTGTTTCGTTCTGTATCGTTTCGAGCTTGGCCTGCTGCTCCGCTGTGAGCCCGAGTTCCTTGGTCAGCCGTTCGCGCAAGGCCTGCCCCTGCGCGCTACCGGCAGTTGGCCCGCCCTTATCGGCTTTTTCATCTTTTTCACCTTTCTTCTGCGCACCGTCGGCCGCCATTCCCGGCGGACGGAAGCGCAACGCGGCGTTCGGCACCTTGAGCACATCATCTCGTTTCGCGGTAATGATGCGCACGTTGGTCGTCATCCCCGGCAACAGTCTCAGATCAGGATTGGGAGCGGAAATGACCGAGATATAAGTAACCACGTTCTGCACCACCTGCGCGGCCTTGCGCACCTGGGTGATTTTCCCGGTGAAAGTCCGGCCAGGGAAAGAATCTACCGTGAAAGTCGCCTCCTGCCCGTTCGCCACGCGACCGATTTCCGCTTCGTCGATCGAGGCTTCGACCTGCATGTCAGTCAAATTGCGTGCGATCACGAACAGTGTCGGCGCCTGCAGGCTCGCCGCAACAGTCTGGCCGGCATCGACGCTGCGCGAAATCACGATGCCGTCCACCGGTGCGCGTATGGTTGTGCGTTCGAGATCAACCCTGGCCTGGGCCAGTTGTGACTCCCGCTGTTTGACCAGTGCCTCACCATTGCGGATCTGCGCATCACCGACTGCGCGCTGGGCCTGCGCAGTTTTCACCTGTTCGGCTGCAATGGCGACCGATGATTGGGTTTTTTCCAGTGCCGCCTGTGACACGAAACCTTTTTCAACCAGCATCTGATTGCGCTTCAGATCGCGCTCGGTCTCTGCGTGTGCAACCTGGGCGCGCGACACCTCGGCCTGCAATGCCGCCACATTCGCGCGTTGCGTCAGCGCGGTCGCGCGGGCGGCTTCAAGATCGGACATTGCCTGATTGACGCGAAGCGCAAATGATTCGGGATCGATGCGGGCAATGACGTCACCCCGCTTCACCACCGAGTTGAAGTCGACAAAGATTTCCTTGATCTGCCCTGAAACCTGGGAACCCACCTGCACCGAAACCACCGGGTTCAGCGTGCCAGTGGCCGAAACCGCCGCGACCAGTCCACCGCGCTCCAGTTTGGCCAGCCGGAATGCGGGCTGTTCCGGCGTGTCAGCGTAATACCAGTACGCAGCCCCGGCGAGGCCCAGCACCGCGGCTACGCCAGCGGCCAGCATTATTTTCTTTTTCAAGTGTATCTCTCAATGAGGTACCAAAACATCCCTCCCGCGACCCTCAACGCTGCAAAGGTCATTCTACTGGAGGCCCCAGTCAGTCGGTAACGCGCGGAACAGGCTGCCCGAATTCCCTCAGCGCATCACGAGCCGCGCGCTCCATGGCCTGAGACAATGCAAGACCGATCAGCGTTCCGCGAAACCGCAATTCGCCGCCAACTGCATCCATCCTCTGACTGAGTGCGGCAGGGACCGGCGGCGGTTCTCGTCCTTCGGAAGCCGCCAGCATTGATGCGCGCAGGTGGGCAAACAACAGACTGACGTCGTTTTCGGAAATCAAACCACCGAGCAAAACCTGGGGTGTCAGCAGCGATTCCATGCCCGCAAGCGGATCGCGATCCGCTGCCATTGCCGGCGCGCACAGCGCCGCGCCAAGAATCAGGGATGGAATCAGGCGTTGCAGGTTCATGGGTGATGCTCCGCAGTGGGCGTCGGAAACGACTGAGTCCATTAACGCGGGCGAAGCACAGGGGGGTGTACCTGCGTCCGGCCCGAAATCGTCCCTGCAATTGCCGCATCAAGCCTTGCGATAGATTTCCGCGCCCTGCTCCACGAATTCCTGCGCTTTTTCCTGCATGCCCTTGTTCAGCGCGTCTTTCTCCGAAACCCCTTGGGAAGCCGCATATTCGCGCACATCCTGGGTGATTTTCATTGAACAGAAATGCGGGCCACACATCGAACAGAAGTGCGCCAGCTTGGCGCCATGCTGCGGCAGGGTTTCATCATGAAATTCGCGCGCCTTGTCCGGATCGAGGCCGAGGTTGAACTGGTCTTCCCAGCGGAATTCAAAACGTGCCTTAGATAGCGCGTTGTCGCGGATCTGCGCGCCGGGATGGCCCTTGGCGAGGTCGGCAGCATGCGCCGCCACCTTGTACGCCATGATGCCGTCCTTGACGTCGTTCTTGTCCGGCAGACCCAGGTGTTCCTTCGGCGTGACATAGCAGAGCATCGCGGTGCCATACCAGCCAATCATCGCGGCACCGATCGCCGACGTGATGTGATCGTACCCGGGCGCGATGTCGGTGGTCAGCGGTCCCAGCGTATAGAACGGCGCTTCGTCGCAGTACTTCAGCTGAAGCTCCATGTTTTCCTTGATCATGTGCATCGGCACATGGCCGGGGCCTTCAATCATCACCTGCACGTCGTGTTTCCACGCCACCTGCGTAAGTTCACCCAGGGTTTTGAGTTCGGCCAGTTGCGCTTCGTCATTGGCGTCATAAATCGAGCCGGGGCGCAGGCCGTCGCCCAGAGAGAATGCCACGTCGTACTGCTTGAGCAGTTCGCAGATGTCCTCAAAATGCGTGTAGAGGAAACTTTCCTTGTGGTGCGCCAGGCACCATTTCGCCATGATCGAGCCGCCGCGCGACACGATGCCGGTCATGCGTTTCGCGGTCATCGGGATATACGGCAGGCGGACGCCAGCGTGCACGGTAAAGTAATCGACACCCTGCTCGCACTGCTCGATCAGCGTATCGCGATAGATTTCCCAGGTCAGATCTTCCGCCTTGCCGTCGACCTTTTCCAGCGCCTGGTAGATCGGCACGGTGCCGATCGGCACCGGCGAATTGCGGATGATCCACTCGCGGGTTTCGTGGATGTGTTTGCCGGTGGACAGATCCATCACGGTATCGCCACCCCAGCGAATCGCCCAGGTCATTTTCTCGACTTCTTCCTGAATGCCGGAAGACAGCGCCGAGTTACCGATATTGGCGTTGATTTTCACCAGGAAGTTGCGGCCGATGATCATCGGTTCGATTTCCGGATGATTGATATTGACCGGAATGATCGCGCGGCCGCGGGCCACTTCATCGCGCACAAATTCGGGCGTAATGATTTTCGGAATTGCGGCACCGAAATGCTGGCCGGGATGCTGGCGCGTCAGCAATTCGCTGAGTCCTTCACGGCGCTGGTTTTCGCGAATGGCGATGTATTCCATCTCCGGGGTCACGATGCCTTTGCGCGCATAGTGCATCTGCGTCACATTCATGCCCGGCTTGGCGATGCGCGGCTTGCGGGCAAGGTTGAAGCGCAGGCTGGCAAGCTCCGGGTCAGCCAGTCGTTCCTGGCCGTAACGCGAACTGGGACCGTCGAGTTCGACGGTATCGCCGCGCTTCTCGATCCATTTTTGCCTCAGCGGCGCAAGGCCGGAGCGGATGTCGATTTTCACCTTGGGGTCTGTGTACGGACCCGAGGTGTCGTACACAAAAATCGGCGGGTTTTTTTCGGCGCCCATCGAGGCCGGTGTATCCGATTGGGTAATCTCGCGCATCGGCACCTGAATATCGGCGCTGGAACCGCCAATGTAGACTTTGCGCGAGTTTGGTAACGGTTTCACCGCGCCGGCATCAACGTGGGCAGTGGAATTCAGGAACTTGGGGTTGGCATTCATGTCTCTCGCTCCAGTGGGGCGTCGATGGGAGCGGAGATGGAGGATCCCGATTGAGGATCTTCCACGCTTCCCTACGACGGCATTATCCGTATCAGGTTATGAGGGTTTGTCTCACCCTGCGGCGTTCGCCGCAAGGACCCCTACGTGTGATGTTTAAGCTAATGGAATTATGGGATAATTGCAAGCTGGAATCGCCCGACGTGCAGTCTCCATTTCCCCTTTTTTGACAAGCACTTATCCAATCATGAACGCCACCATACCGGCATCTGCTCCGTCCCCGGACATTGAACGCAATCGATTCTTCATGGTTGAGCAGCAGATTCGCACCTGGGAGGTCTTGGATCCGGTGGTGCTTGATCTGCTGATGCGCATGCATCGCGAGGATTTCGTACCCCCAGCCCATCGCTCGCTGGCCTTTGCCGAGTTGGAGATTCCGCTGGGCCACGGTGAAGTGATGCTGTCGCCGAAGGTCGAGGCGCGCATGCTGCAGGAGCTGATGATCAAGGACACCGATGCCGTGCTGGAAATCGGCACCGGCAGCGGCTACATGACTGCACTGCTAGCGAGCCTGGCGCGTCAGGTCTGCAGCGTCGATATCGTGCCGGACTTCACCCGCACCGCAGCGACCCGTCTGTCCGCTGCGGGCATCAGTAACGTGACGCTCGAAACCGGCGACGCCGCCCGCGGCTGGGACAAACACGGTCCCTACGACGTTATCGTTTTGACGGGTTCAGTACCGGTGCTGCCGGAAAGCTTCCAGCAGAGCCTTAACGTCGGTGGCCGGCTGGTGGCCGTTGTGGGAGAAGCACCGGTCATGCAAGCGCAGTTGATCACCCGCACCCAGAGCAACGCTTATCACACGATCACCTTGTTCGAGACCTGCATCCGCCCGTTGAAAAACGCGCTGCAGCCGCAACGCTTTGCGTTCTAATTGCTGATGAATCCGTTCCGTCGCATCGCTGCCGCCCTGCCGCTAGCGCTGCTGGTTGGCAGCGCACCGGCAGTTGCTGCGGACCTGATGGAGATTTACCGGCAGGCGCTTGCTTCGGACCCTGTATACAGCGCGGCAAGGGCCAGCTGGAATGCGGCCCAGGAAAAGCTGCCGCAAGGGCTTGCCGGCTTGCTGCCCCAGGCCTCACTGTCGGCTTCAACCCAGTACAACGATCGTGATCTGCGTTTTCGCAATCCGGCGATTGCCGGCAGTCAGGCGCAATACAACTCGAACTCGGCATCGGTTTCCGTTTCACAACCGCTTTATCGCAAGCAGAATTTTGTCGCTTACGATCAGGGCAAGACCCAGGTTGCACTCGCCGACGTGCAGTTCGCTTCCGCCGCGCAGGATCTGATCCTGCGCGTATCGCAGGCGTACTTTGATGTGCTGCTGGCGAACGCCAATCTTTCGTTCACACAGGCCCAGAAAACCGCTATCAGTCAGCAACTCGAACAGGCCAAGCGCAATTTCGAGGTGGGCAACGCCACCATCACGGACACCCACGAAGCCCAGGCGCGTTACGACTTGGTCACCGCACAGGAAATCGGAGCGCGGGCCGATGTCGAAGTCAAAAACCGCACACTCGAGCAGTTGATCGGTCGGCCGGCACCAGCACTTGCCGGACCCGCCAGGAATTTTTCACCGGCGCCGCCGACACCCAATGCCATGGATACCTGGGTAGAACGTGCACGAAACACCAACCTGGCGGTGCGTATCGCCCAGGAAACGCTGAATTTCCAGTCGCAGGATGTCGTGCGAAATCGTGGTGCGCACTATCCGACCGTGGATGCGTATGCCTCATTGACGGATTCGGGCCAGGGGTCGGGGGTACAGGGTGGCAGCGGCACCGATACCAACTCCAAGATCATCGGTCTGCAACTGGCAATTCCGCTGTACCAAGGCGGTATCGTCAATTCCCGTGTGCGCGAAGCGCTCGCGAACGAAGACAAAGCACGGCAGGATCTGGAAAGTGCGCGCCGCAACGCGGAACTCGCCGCGCGGCAAGGTTATCTGGGTGTGACCAGTAACATCGCGCAGGTGCGCGCGCTGGAAGCCGCAGTCATCTCCAACCAAAGCTCACTGGATTCCACGATACTGGGTCAGCAGGTCGGGGTACGCACCCAGGTCGATGTACTGAATGCACAACAACTGCTGTTCAGCGCCCGCCGCGACCTTGCGCAGGCGCGATATAACTACATTGCATCGTTTCTGCGGCTAATCGCCTCTGCCGGCGAACTCGATGAAGAAGATCTGCAGCGCATCAACTCGTGGCTTGAGAAATAAGCCGCAGCCGGGCTGATCGCAGTCGGCCCATCCAATCTCAAGTCAACCAGCCGCTTATGCTGGCTGCCTGAACTCAATCAGCGCCATTACGCGACGCACAGCGCCGCGATGTGAAGCCGTAAACGCCACCCCTGCTTCGCCCATGCTCTGGCGACGCACACCGTCACCGACAAGTTCCAGCGCCAACGCCAAGCCGTGCCCTGCATCTTTCACATTTAAAGCGGCACCCGCCGTCACTGCGGCAGCGGTCGCTTCGGCGAAGTTATAGGTAGATGGCCCGATGATCACCGGCTTGCCCACAGTGCATGGTTCGATCAGGCTGTGCGCACCGTATGACAGGAAACTTCCGCCCATCAGCACCACGTCACAGGCGGCGTAATACATGAACATTTCACCCATGGTGTCGCCGAGCAGCACTTCCGTCGTAGCATCTATGGCGCCACCGGTGCTCCGTTGCTGCAGACGCAGGCCGCTGGCAGTCACCATGGCCGCGACCGCGGCAAAGCGCTGGGGATGACGGGGAACGATGACCAGCAGGGCGCCGTTCAGGCCCGAGCGCCGGACGGCATCAAGAAGCAACTCTTCCTCACCTTCGCGCGTACTGGCCGCCAGCAGCACCGCGCGCGCGCCTATTGTCCGTTTGAGTTCTTCGCCCTGCACGAGTTGCGGCATCGGCGGATCAACATCGAATTTAAGATTGCCCGTGACAACGACTGACTTTGCGCCCAGCGCGCTCAGCCGTGCGGCATCAGCCTCGGTCTGTGCGGCAATCACGCGAAAACTGCGCATGGCGTCGCAGGCCAGAGTTCCAACGCGGTTATAACCACGCTGTGAACGCTCGGACATCCGCGCGTTGATCAGGTGCAGCGGGATGCCGCATGAGACACCGGCGGCAATCAGATTGGGCCACACCTCAGTCTCCATCAGCAATCCGGCTTCCGGGCGGAAGTGCTCCAGAAAGCGTTTTGTCGCGCCGGGATAGTCATACGGCAGATAACAGCGCGTCACCTTGTCGCCAAACAATGCGACACCGGTCTCGCGGCCGGTCGGCGTCATGTGGGTCAACAGGATGCGATGCGAAGGATGTTTCGCCTGCAGTGCGCGCACCAGCGGTTCGACGGCGCGGGTTTCGCCAACCGATACCGCATGCACCCAAATGTAACGATGACCCCCGGCGTCTGCATAAAATCCGAAACGCTCCGGGATGTTTTTCAGATAACCGGACTGTTTCCGGCCGCGCCAGCACAGCCGCAGCAGCAGCAACGGTGCAGCGAGATAGAGCACCAGCGAATACAAAATCCTGGGCAGGGTCATTGCAGCAGTCCGTCAACGGCTGCGACGACGGCATTCACTGCCGGCGTGATACCGATGCCTCCGAGGTTGACCGCGCGTGCACAGGCATGCAGTCCCGTTGCCGCCGGGTCGGTCGCGCAATACAACCCGACCGTCGGCACCTCCAGTGCGCCGGCAAGATGGGTCAGTCCGGTATCCGTCCCGACCACCAAGTGCGCCTGGCCCAGAAGGGATGACAGTGCGGTGAGATCCATACGCTGCGGAACAATCGCCTGCGGAATCTGCTGCGCCAGGCGCTCACTGCGCAATCGCTCGGACTCAGCACCCCAAGGCAGCACGCTGGAAATCCCACGCGCGGCCAGCGTGCGCCCCAATTCAACCCAGTGCGCCTCCGGCCATAACTTGCGTTCGGCGCTGGTCGCGTGCAGCAGCACGGCATGCGGTGATCGGCCGGAAATCCATGCGAATTCCTGTGTCGCTGCGGCAATTCCATAGCGGGCAGGCGCCGTAATGGCATAACCCATGGCCTGCGCCGCAAGGCTGCGATTGCGCTCTACCGCATGCTGACCCCAGGGCACGCGATGGGTATGACTGTAAAACCAGGCCAGTGGCTCGCGCGAGCTCGCCCAGTCAAGACCATGGCGAACGCCATGCGCAGCACGTGCGATCCAAGCACTTTTCAGCAAGCCTTGCGTATCAATGACGGCGTCATAAGTTACGCCGCGCAGGTCATGCAGAAAGCGAGAAATCTCGGCGCGCACATCGGTTTGCCACGGCGCTCGGCGCCACCGACGAACCGCAACTGGCAACACGCGCGACACCCGTGGATGCAATTGCGGAATGGCGGCAAAGGCTTCTTCGACGACCCAGTCGATCGTCAACGCCGGCTGCGTCGCTATCAGATCACTGACCACGGGCAAATTGTGTACAACGTCACCCAGCGATGAAGTCTTGACCAGCAATACACGCGGCATCAGCGTCGTATCTCTATGTTATTATTGAAAAAATCGGTCGCCACTGAAAATCAGGCTCCGGCAACCGTAACAACAGCAACATGATACCCGTTACCTGCAGCGCGCCTATATTGAGGCGTTGTCCGTTGCCGGTGCGGGACCCCGGAGTTGGCGCCCGACGCTGAATAGCGGCATATATCCGTGAACACCATTCTTCTCATCGGCAAGACCGGACAGGTCGGCTTCGAACTGGAGCGTGCACTCGCGCCGCTGGGGCGGCTGGTGGCCCCGGATCGCGCAGAACTTGATCTGACCAGCGCAGACTCGATCCGGCGCGCCGTCAAAGCCGCCAAACCGGACATCATCGTGAATGCGGGCGGTTTCACCATTGTCGATGCGGCGGAATCCGAACCGGAGCTCGCCATGCAGCTCAATGGCGTGGCGCCAGGCATTCTCGCAGAGTGTGCTGCCGAAACCGATGCGTTGCTGATCCACTATTCAACGACCTTTGTATTCGACGGCACAAAAAGTACGCCGTATCACGAAGAGGACGAGCCAAATCCGCTAAACGCCTACGGCCGATCCAAGCTGTTCGGGGAACGCGCGGTAATGGCCGCCGGCGGTAAAAGCCTGATCCTGCGCGCCAGCTGGGTATACAGCGATCGTCGCACCAATTTTGTTCTGGCAATGCTGAAACTCGCGCGATCAAAACCCGAACTAAAAGTCGTCGATGATCAAATCGGCGCGCCAACCTGGGCTCGCGACTATGCGGACGCAACGGCTGCGCTGCTTGCAAAGCCGGACCGGCTGCGCGAGGCGCCGGGGATTTATCACCTGTCAGCGCAATCCTATTGCTCGCGGCTGCAGTGGGCGCAGCGGGTGATCGAGGGCGCAAAAAAATGCTCAGGCACTGCTACGGGATGGGCCGAACTGCTGCCTACGACCACTGCGCTTTATCCGCATCCGGCGCGGCGGCCGCTCTATACGGCTACGAGCAATAAGAAGATTGCGCAGGAGTTTGGTCTTATGATGCCAAAATGGGATGAGCGCATTGTTCCATTTTTGAAAACACTCACATGGAACTAGGGAAGACAAGCATCACCGATACTAACTTTCGGCAGGTAACACACGATTTTTTCCAACCGTCAATGCAGTACAATTACTGTCGGTTTTCTGAGGTTTAATTAAGTTTGGTAGACAACAATCTCTTTCTGGAGAAAAAAGATCTTTTCTTGTTTTTTAAATCATCTGCTCGAAGGATGTCCAGAAAATAAGTTTAGCGTTACAAACTACCCTAGCCCGGATCGCAGAAACTAAAAAAACAATATTTGCGCTTAACCAGTATTCGTAATTGACGCATCCCACAAAAATGACAAGGTCTTCCAGCCAGCGAAGGAAATTTCTGGTCGTATTCGGCACCAGACCCGAGGCCATAAAAATGGCCCCGGTAGTCAAAGCCCTTCAGGCCGTTAGCCACAAAGGTATAGCCGTGAATGTCTGTGTAACCGCACAGCATCGATCAATGCTTGATCAAGTGCTTCAACTATTTTCCATCAAACCGGATTTTGATTTGGACTTGATGAAACACCGGCAAGATCTTACTCAAATCACCGTCGGGGTATTAAGCGGGTTACAAGACGTTCTTGTTGAGTGCAAGCCCGACGTCGTGCTAGTGCATGGAGACACGACAACTACATTTGCAACAAGTTTAGCCGCTTATTATCAAAAAATTGATGTGGCCCACATTGAGGCCGGGTTACGTACCGGAAACATCTATTCCCCATGGCCGGAAGAAATTAACCGACGCCTTACTGGTAGCATCGCACGATTTCATTTTGCGCCCACGGAACAGGCAAAACAAAACCTGCTTGCCGAATCGGTCGCCAAAGAAAACATCTATGTGACCGGCAATACAGTAATTGACGCTCTGTTAGAAATCACACAGAAGATCGGGGCGGACCCGTTACTTGCTGCAGAACTTGCCAAGCGGTTCGATTTCCTGGATCCGTCAAAAAAACTCATTCTCGTTACAGGCCATCGCCGCGAGAGCTTTGGTGTTGGCTTTGAGAACATCTGTGAAGCCCTGCGTCAAATTGCAAACCGCGATGACGTGCAAATCATTTACCCAGTACATCTCAACCCTAACGTAAGCAAGCCTGTGAATCGGATACTGGCGGGATTGAACAACGTATTTCTGCTCGAGCCGCTTGAATATGTCCACTTCGTATACCTGATGAGCCGCTCTTACCTGATCATCACCGACTCAGGCGGCATTCAGGAAGAAGCCCCGTCCCTGGGCAAGCCGGTACTCGTCATGCGCGACACCACGGAACGGCCGGAGGCAGTGGATGCCGGCACTGTCCGCCTCGTCGGCACTGACAGCAAGCGCATCGTGGCGGAAACGCTGGGCTTGCTTGATGATCCGGCTCAATATCAACACATGGCGCGCGCGCATAATCCATACGGTGACGGCCTAGCTGCGAGGAGAATTGTTGGTGAACTCATCCGCCCCTGAGTCCCGGAAAAAAATTTGTATCCTGGGACTAGGCTACATAGGGCTGCCCACGGCAGCGGTATTTGCCAGTCATGGCCTGCAGGTCATCGGCGTCGATGTGAACCCGCGGATCGTTGAAACGGTCAACGCGGGCAATGTGCGCATTGAAGAACCCGATCTCGATATCGTCGTACGCAGCGCTGTGCTCTCTGGCAATCTGCGCGCGGCCTTGACCCCGGAGCCAGCCGATGCCTTTATCATCGCCGTGCCGACACCGTTCAAGGACGGGCGCAAGCCGGACCTCTCGTACATCCAATCCGCGGCAGATTCGCTGGCACCGGTGCTCCGGAAAGGCAACCTGGTGATCCTCGAATCCACCTCACCCGTAGGGGCAACCGAACAACTCGGCGCATGGCTTGCCGAACGCCGCCCGGACCTGCGTTTCCCGCAACCTGGACAGAATGATGCCGACATCCACCTCGCGCATTGCCCGGAGCGCGTACTCCCCGGACAGGTATTGACCGAGCTGGTCGAGAACGACCGCGTCATCGGTGGCACCACCCCCAAATCAATCGAACTCGCAACCGCGCTGTACAAAACCTTCGTCAAGGGCAAATGTGTCCCGACCGACGTGCGCACCGCAGAACTCGCGAAATTGACCGAAAACGCCTTCCGCGACGTCAACATTGCGTTTGCCAACGAGCTTTCCCTGATCTGTGACCGGCTGGGCATCGACGTCTGGGAGTTGATCTCCCTCGCCAATCGTCACCCCCGCGTTAATATCCTGCAGCCGGGCCCCGGCGTCGGTGGCCATTGCATTGCGGTGGACCCCTGGTTCATCGTCGACTCCGCGCCTGAACAGGCCCGGCTCATCCATGCCGCGCGAATGGTGAACGACAGCAAGCCGGCGTTTGTGGTGGAGAAAGTCCGGGCCGCGACCAAGGGTGTAAAAAAACCCATCGTTGCCTGCCTCGGCCTCGCCTTCAAACCCAACATCGACGATCTGCGGGAGAGTCCTGCTGTCGAAGTCATGCGGCGCATCGCTGGCTTGGCGGACATGCAGGTGCTGGCGGTTGAGCCCCATGTGCAGGAGTTGCCCGAAGAACTGCAGGGACTGCCGAACGTGCGCCTGGTTTCGGTGGAAGAGGCCATCGCACAGGCCCCGGTGATCGTGTTACTCGTGGATCACGAAGCGTTCCGCCTTATCGACCGCAGCATTCTCAACGGCAAGTCCATCGTGGACACCCGCGGTTTCTGGCGATGAAGCAGGTACTCACCAGCGCTGAAGGCATCAAGGTCGTGGACGTGCCCGCGCCGGGCGTCAACGCCAACACCATACTCGTACGCGTTGAACATTCCTGCATTAGCGTCGGCACCGAGATCGCCGGCGTCAAAGCGGCCAGAGAACCTCTATATCGCCGCGCACTCCGGCAACCTGAAAAAGTATTGCGGGCCATCGCGCTGTTTCGTGAAAAAGGATTGGCTGCCACAGTTGACCGCATCCGCAGCGCCGGATCGGGCGTGCCGCTCGGCTACTCGGCCGCCGGCACCGTTGTCGCATGCGGTGCGGATGTTCAACTGTTCGGCTTAGGGGATCGTGTTGCCTGTGCCGGTTCGGGAATTGCGAACCACGCCGAACTGATCGAAGTACCGGTCAACCTCGCCGTGAAAATTCCGGCTGCCGTCGACACAGCCGGCGCTTCCACTGTCGCGCTCGGCACGATTGCATTGCAGGGCGTGCGGAGAGCGACGCCCGCCCTGGGCGAAACCGTACTCGTCGTCGGTCTGGGCATCCTCGGCCAATTGACGGTGCAACTCCTAAAAAGCAACGGCTGCAAAGTCATCGGCGCCGATCTGGTGGAGCAACGCGCACAAATCGGTCTCGCGGCCGGCATGGATCACGCGGCGAATCCCGGCAGCGACAACTATCTTGCAGAAATCCTGCGCCTCAGCAACGGTTATGGCGTCGACGCCGTGATCGTTACCGCCGCCACGCCGGACAGCCGCGTCATCAATGACGCCATCCGCGCCTGCCGCCGCAAAGGGCGCGTCATCATCGTCGGGGATGTCGGCCTCGATATCGACCGCAGTGAGCTCTACGCGCGCGAAATTGATCTGCTGATATCGACATCGTACGGCCCCGGTCGCTACGACGCGACCTACGAACTCGAAGGCCGTGATTACCCGCTGCCCTACGTACGCTGGACCGAAAACCGCAACATGGAGGCCTATCTCGATCTGCTGGCCACCGGGAAAGTGCGATTGGAGTTGATCCCCACACAAATCAGCAACATTGACACCGCAGTCGACGCCTATCGGAACATACAAACCGGAAATGGCGGTAAGTTGTTGTTTTTATTGAATTATCCTGAAAGCGCGTCGGCCAGCCTGCGGCGTATTCCGATTCCGGCCACTCGGGCGCACAGCGGACGCATCCGCACCGCCCTGATCGGCGCCGGCTCTTTTGCGCAAGGTATGCACCTGCCCAACCTGATGCAGGCGGGTTCCGCATACGCGCTGCACACGATTGCCAGCCGCAATGGGGCCACTGCGCGCGCGCTCGCCGAACGTTATGGCGCCGCATTCGCCAGCACCGACACCGACGAAGCGCTGGCCAATCCCAACATCGACCTCGTATTCATTTCGACACGACACCATCTGCACGCCGCACTCGTACTCAAAGCTCTCACCGCCGGCAAACATGTGTTTGTCGAAAAACCGCTGGCGCTGAATGCGGGTGAACTCGATGCCATCGAAGAATTTTTCCACACCCATCCCGAAGCACCCCTGCTGATGACCGGTTTCAACCGGCGTTTTTCACCCGTACTGGTGCGGGCCCGGGAAGTGTTGGCGGCACGACAAGGCCCGGCTATTCTGAATTACCGCGTCAATGCCGGTTTTCTGCCGCCGGAACACTGGGTCCACGGCGAACAAGGCGGCGGCCGCAACATCGGCGAGGCCTGCCACATCTACGACGTCTGCAATTTCCTGATTGGCGGCCATCCGCAACACACGCATGCGCAGGCCGTGGCGCCCGCTTCCGCACAATGGCGGCGTAACGACAACTTCGTCGCCACCCTCGGTTACCCCGATGGATCCGTCTGCACGGTCACCTACACCTCGCTCGGGCATAACGATTACGCCAAAGAGCGTATGGAAGTATTTGTCGACGGCACAGTGATTGCGCTCGACGATTACAAATCTCTGACGGTAACTGGTGCACGCGACAGAAACTGGATTGGCTCGGCGGCTGACAAAGGACATACGCAGGAACTAGTCGCACTGGCGAATGGCCTCCAGACCGGCCAATGGCCGATTTCGCTTGCCGACCAGATCGCCGCCACCCGCACCAGTTTCGCCGTAGAAACACGGTTGCAAGGCAATGCTGCCAGTTAACCTGCCCAAAGCCCGCCATGCGACAGATTCTGCTGAATAGCCAGGGCGCCATCGTTGCCCGCATGCCGCGGCCGGCCGTCGCGAATGGGGAAGTACTCGTCCGCACTCGTATCTCCCTGATCTGTACCGGAACTGAACTGGCCTCGCTACGGCTCAGCCTGACAACGGATGAAGCGCCGACACCCTCGATGCCGCGAATGGCCGTAACCTATCTCTGCAAAGCCATCCGCATTTCGCGCAAAACGTGATCTGATCATCAACTGGGGGATAATTTTGCCGGATTTCAAATTCACCACAACGATTCTGCTTGACTATATTTGGCACATCAGTGGTGCCAAAAAAATAGGAGGCGCATCTTGCTGAAATCCTTGTTGCTGATCGTGGCTGGCTTTTTTGTTAAGGTCGGAATACTGATTACAGCGCCTGTTTACTATTTTGTCGCCCGTACTGGCGTTGGTGCGGATTTGTGCCGGAAATTCAGGTTTCAACCGATCCGCCTGCATTACTACCAGCCCATCCCGCGCTACGAAACACTGCCTGACTCGATTTTCACCGAGGCCCAAACCTTGCCGGGCATTCAGCTGGACCGCGACCGTTTTTCCGCGACCCTCAAGCACCTGTCCGAAAAATCTGCAGAGGCGCAGTGGCCCGACAAAGCAGGCGCTTTAGGTCAGTACTACACCAACAACGACAACTTCGGCTTCAGTTCCGCCGCCCTTTTGCACACGATGATCCGCACGCACAATACGCGTAAGGTCATCGAGATCGGTGGTGGATTCTCCTCGCTGATCAGCCTGCATGCCCTTCGGCTGAACCATGGCGACAACTTCCGCTTCGATTGTGTCGAGCCTTACCCTTGGCCATGGCTGGAAGAGACCCTGCGTACACAATCCTGCGCCCGACTGCTCAAGCAACCCGTGGAACGGCTGGACCCGGACCGTCTGGCGGATCTGGCCAAGAACGACATCCTGTTCATCGATAGCTCGCACTGTGTGCGGCTGGCCAGCGACGTCAATTTTCTGTTTCTGCAGGTGATACCGCGGCTGAAGCCCGGGGTCATCGTGCACATCCACGACATCTATATCCCCTACGAGTACCCGCGGGTGCACTTCCATGGCCGCCAGAAACTGTTCTGGAACGAGCAGTACCTGCTGCAGGCATTGCTGACCGATAACCCCAAGCTTGAGGTCATTTTGCCCGGTTTTTTTGTGCAAAAAGACATGGAAACCGAGTTCGCTGCCGCGTTTCCCGCATACGATCCGGTAAAACATCGCAGGACTTCGAGTTTCTGGATGCGTGTCTGCGGCTGATCGCGGCTGCTTCCAGTTAAAATGACGATTGTGCGCCGGCTACGTCGTTCCGGCTTGAATTAACCGCAACGACGCAACCGCATTGGCGCCAGTGTATTGGCGTTAACTTTCCCGGCGATACCGAGTGGATCTCAACCAACAAGTACGCTCCTACTGGGAGCAGGGGCCCTGCGGCACCGACAAAGGCATCGTCGGTGAACTGGAACCGTTGTCGCAGGAGTGGTTCGAACAGATCGAGGCGCACCGTTATGCGGTGGAGCCTTTTATCCATTCCGCTGTCCAGTTCACCCGCCACCACGGCAAAACCATGCTGGAAGTGGGCGTCGGCGCCGGCACCGATCATCTGCAGTGGGCGCGCGCAGGCTGCATCTGCCATGGTGTCGATCTCACTGAAGCGGCCATCGAGACCACACGCGCGCGGTTTGCACTGTACGGCCTGCAAAGCGCTCTGCAGCGCTTTGATGCCGAAACACTGCCCTACCCGGATGCCACCTTTGATCTGGTTTATTCCTGGGGCGTCATCCATCACTCCGAAGACCCGGCACGCATCATCGCGGAAATCCATCGTGTGCTGAAACCCGGTGGACGTTTTATCGGCATGATTTACGGTCGCCGTTCCCCGGCAGTATTCAAACTGTGGGTGCGCTACGGGCTGCTGCGCGGCCGCCCGTGGCGCAGTTTCGCGGACATCGTCTGGCATCACATGGAAAGCATCGGCACCAAATCCTACACCCCTGCCGAAACTACCGGATTGCTGGGCTCTTTCCGCGCCTGCGCCGTGCGCCCGATCATGACCAGCTACGATCTTGCTTCATGGCCGGCATGGATAGGGCGTTTGTTCCCAGAGCGCTGGGGCTGGTTCATCACCTTCGACTCAACCAAATAGATGTGCGGCGTCGTCGGCACGCTGGTATTTGATTCGGGCCACGGCCAGGTTGACGCCGGCCTGCTTGAACGAATGCGCGACACTATGACGCACCGGGGCCCGGATGGCGCCGGCATCTGGATCAGCAATGACGGCAAGGTCGGGCTCGGACACCGGCGGCTGTCCATCATTGATCTGTCGACCGCTGCCACCCAGCCGATGAGCAACGAAAATGGCTCGCTATGGCTGAGCTTCAACGGCGAAATCTATAACCACGCGGAAATCCGCCGCGAACTGGAACAAACAGGGCGTTATCGCTGGAAAACCGATCATTCGGATACGGAAGTCATTCTTCATGCATTTGAAGAATGGGGTATTGACTGCCTGCAGCGCTTCCGCGGCATGTTTGCATTTGCGCTGTGGGACGGTGCGCGGCGCGAGCTGTGGCTGGTGCGTGACCGCATCGGTGTCAAACCGCTGTACTACAGCATGCACCACGGAAAAGTTAATTTTTCTTCTGAAATCAAAGGGTTACTGGAAGATCCCGGGCAGGAGCGCGCCGTCTGTGAAGAGGCGCTTTTTCATTACCTGTCGTTTCTGACCACACCCTCGCCCCAGACCCTGTTCTCCGGCATCCGCAAACTGGCAGGCGGCACCTGGCTGCGTATCCGCGCCAACGGCGAAATGGAAGAACGCCGCTACTGGGATGTGCTGACCCACACCCGGCCGCTGGTCGGCGTCAACGACAAAGAAATCGCCGAGCGCGTGCTTGCCGAACTGCGGGTGGCCGTGAGTCTGCGCAAGGTCAGCGACGTGCCGGTGGGTGTCTTTCTTTCCGGCGGCATCGACTCCAGCACCAACACGGCGCTGTTTTCAGAAGGCGAAGGCGGTCCCGTCAAAACATTTTCCATCGGTTACCGCGGCCAATACAAGAGCTACGAAAACGAACTGCACTACGCGCGCCAGATGGCTGCACAGGTTGGCGCCGAATATCACGAAACCCTGCTGGACGTTGATGACCTGATCAATTTTTTGCCGGAGATGGTGCGCCTGCAGGATGAGCCCATTGCCGACCCGGTCTGTGTGCCTGTGTACTATGTGTCCAAGCTGGCCCGCGACAATGGCGTGATTGTCTGCCAGGTCGGCGAAGGTGCGGATGAATTGTTCTGGGGTTACCCGCAATGGAAGACCGCGTTGATGCTACAAGACCTGGACAACCTGCCCGTGCCGCGTTTTGTCAAACACATGGCACTGGCTGGGCTGCGCGGGCTGGGCCAGAAAGATACCTTCCGTTATGAATGGCTGCGGCGCGGCGCCACCGGTACGCCGATTTTCTGGGGCGGCGCTGAAGCCTTCACAGAAGCCCAGAAGCAGCAATTGCTGTCGCCGCGGCTAAAAAAACAGTTTGCCGGCCGCACTTCCTGGGAGGCCGTGGCCCCCATCCGCAAGCGCTTCGAGGAAAACGCCTGGGAACCCTCGACACTCAACTGGATGACCTATGTCGATCTCAACATGCGCCTGCCCGAGCTGCTGCTGATGCGCGTGGACAAAATGAGTATGGGTGTCGGCCTGGAAGCGCGTGTCCCCTTCCTCGACCACAAGTTCGTCGAGTTGGCGATGAGCATCCCGCAGGCTGCCAAGGTGCGCAATGGTACGCTCAAGCATATTCTGAAAACAGCCGTGCGCGGCGTAATCCCCGATGAATTGATAGACCGTAAAAAACAAGGTTTCGGGGTGCCGGTCTACGAATGGTTCTTCGACAAGCTCGGTGCCTATGCGCGCAAGGAACTTGATTTCTTTTGCGCACACACTGATTACCTTGACCGGGAACAGGTGTTCCGACTGCTTGACTCCGGCAACGGTCCGCAGGCTTGGTACCTGCTCAATCTTGCGCTGTGGTGGAAACAGCATGTTTACCGCTGAAGATACCTACGGTACGCGCAAACGCTTCGAGTTCTGCCGGGACCTACTGCGGGAAATCCGCCCAGCGCTGGTGCTGGATGTGGGCTGCGGCACCGGCACCCAACTGACACGCCCGCTCGCGGAGATTTTTCCCGACGTGCAGTTCATCGGCATCGATCCCGACGCTATCAGCATCCGCTACGCGCAAAGCCTGCCGGCATTGCCCAATTTGCAGTTTGGCGGAACGGAACTGCTGGACCGTCATGCGCGGGCCGATCTGGTGATCGCCTCCGAAGTTGTCGAGCATGTGGAAAATCCGGACCAGTTCCTCGCCGACCTTCGCCGCAGAATCCCCGAAAACGGCAGACTGTTGATCACGGTTCCCAACGGTTACGGCCCTTATGAAATGGTCGCGGCACTGGAATGTCTACTGCGCATTTTGCGGGTTTACTGGGTGATGCGAAAATTCAAGCGCTGGCTGCTGAATCAGCCAGCGCCGGAGCGCGCGGTAATGCAGGACTCGCTGGCCATCAGCCCGCACCTGAATTTTTTTTCATCAATGGCCTTGATGCAGTTGTTCCGCAGCGCGGGGTTGCAAGTCATCGACTATAAGCCACGCACTTTTCTTTGTGGTTTTGGTTTCGACAAACTGCTCGCACGGTTCGGACTGCGTGACTGGAATGCCACTGTTGCCGACCGGCTGCCCCGGTGCTGCAACAGCGCATGGATGTTCGTGCTTGCCACCACCGAAGCCCGCCCCGGGAAACCGTTTGCACGGGGTCTGTTGTCCCGGCTGCGCCGCCGGCTCAACGAAGCCTGCGCGCGGCTGGATTGACCCAGGCATGTCGCTGCACCGTCCGGTCATTCTCGTTTTTTCGGCGGATCTAGCGTCAAAAATCCTGCTGGGCTTCACCTGGCTGCTGTTGATCCGTTACCTGTCGCCGGAGGAGTTCGCCCTGCTCACGCTGGCCACTTCGGTCGCCACGGTGGCGAGCCAGATGCTCGGCTCCAGCATCAACCGGATTTACATCCTGGACAGTTCCGGCGCCGATAACGGCGGGCCCGGCCCGTTGGTCATGTTTCAGGCTGGCGCATTGCTGCTGCTGGGCATTGCCGGACTGCCATTTTCCGCAACACTGCCGGGCATGATCTACCTGCTGACCGTGCTGCTGGCGCTGGGCATGCTGCTTTCCGATTTCGGCAAAACCATGTACCAGAAACAATTGAGGTTTTCGGCATTTTCTTTCGTCGAGCTGGCGCGCTCGGCGCTGGTTTCGGCGGCGCTCATTGTGCTGCTCATGCAATCGGGAATGGATGTGCGCAGCTGGCAGGTCATTGCGGTGCAGGCCACTGCCCTGTGCTTGCTGTCTCTGTTCGTGATCAGCCGCCACCTGGACCTGCGCGAAGCACTGAACCTGCGCAGCGGCATGGCGCTGCTGAAGCCGGTTTTCGGCAATGGGCATTGTTATCTGTTCGCCTATTTTTTTGCGCTCGCCTTCTTTTCGCAGGCCGACATATTCCTGATCAAGGTGCTGTCCGACCAGGAGACGCTGGCCTCCTTCGGGTCTGCCACGCGTTATTACCAGCTGCTCTCGCTCGCACTGGGTGCCGTACATGCGGTTTTTCTGCCGACGATGCAGCGACTCCAAACCCAGGACGCCATGGACACGTTTTTCGGCCGGCATTTCAGGATGCTGCTGGTGTTTGCACCAGTCGTCGGCGTTTGCGCTCTGGCAGCACCCTGGGTGCTGCCATGGATCGATCTCGGACGTTATCCCGATGCCGTACCGACGTTCCAGATTCTGTGCCTGTCGGTGATCATTTCCTTCGCCTTCAGTCCGCATGTCAATCTGGTCTTTACCCATCGCCGGTTCCGCTTCCTGCTGCTGCTGATTGTCATGGCGCTGGCGGTAAACATCGGGCTGGGCATGATGCTGATCCCGGCTTACGGCGGACAGGGCGCCGCTGTGGCCACGCTGATCGCCTCGGCCTGTGTCACGGTACCGATATACATCCTCTCGCGGCGGCTGCGCCAGCCTCCCGGTGCCGGCATTGCCCCCGTCGAGAACAACGGCCAAGGTCTGTGACCGGCCGAGCAGTTAAAATAGCCGCATGAACGTATCCCGCACCGAGTTTTCCTCGATTTATCAGGCCTGCGTACGCGAAATGGCCGAACGCATGCCTCTCGACTGGTCTGCGCTGGCAAAGCACAACGCGGGCTGGCGCAAGGCGCGGTTTGACGCGGAAAGTTATCTGGTCACATCGGAAATCCGCTACTGGCACGCGTTGCGCTTCATGATGGGCCAAGGGGTCCGGAGCGTGCTGGATGTCGGCGGATTCCTCGGCCCCTTCCCGCTGGCGCTGAAACGCCTTGGCTATGAAGTGGCCATTGCCGAGCGTTATGGTTATTACGGCAATGCCATGGAGCGGATTGCTACACACCTCGATGCCAACGGGGTGCGGGTCATCGATGCCGACCTGACCGAGACGTCGGGGTTGCACGGGGATCTGAAGGGCCGGTTCGACGCCCTGACCTGCATGGCCGTTGCCGAACATCTTGCGCACTCGCCCAAGGCACTGATGGATAACCTGCGTGACGGCCTGCGTCCGGGAGGATCCCTGGTGTTTGAAGTACCGAACGTGGCGTACTGGCCCAAACGATATGCGTTTTTCTTCCGCGGGGAAACCGTGCATTCGCCGATTGCAGAGGTGTACCACTCGGCAATCCCATTTACCGGACACCATCGCGAATATACCTTTAGCGATGCCCGCTATGTGCTGACCGAAGCGGGATTCAAAATTGTCGAAGAACACGCTTTCAACTACACCATCGGCCCGGATCGCCCTTTTCAATACCTGAAATATCTGCCCGCCTTCCTGTTCAGGGAATGGGCGGAAGTGATCATGCTGGGATGCCATAAGCCGACCTAGGGCGGGTTTTTCGTATCCAGCCATGCCTGATCTCAAATCCAGATTATTGCGTTACGCCGCTACGCCGCCGGGCACGCTCTGGCGCAAGGCAGTCCGCCGCATAAAAACCACCGCCACACAGCGCGCACACCGGGCCCGGGATCAGTATCGCAGCAGCTACGCGACGGACGCTGCGTACGGCCCCCTTTTTTTGCACCTCAAAAAGTTCCCTCTGCAGGAAGCCGGGGCAGATCCAGAAACGCTGCGCGCGCTCACGGAACATTATCTGGCCCATCGTTTTGACCTGCTCGGCTCAGGCTGGGTGCCCGTGCATCACGGTACTGAATGCCGCGGCGTCGAGGGACATCGCCATGCGCCTGTCGCGCAACCGGGTCTGTCGCCATCCGACCGGATCAATCCCGCCAATCGCCGGGAATCAACGCGGTTGCGGGCACTGCTGAAGGGAGATTACCAGGCGATCGACTGGCAGCTGGATTTCAAAAGCGGGTTTCGCTGGCGCGAGGACTGCTGGTACCGGGACATTGCAATAACCACCGGCTACCCGGGCGCCGACATCAAGGTGCCGTGGGAGCTTGCGCGTTGCCAGCACCTGCCGCAACTCGCACTCGCTTACGGGCTGACCCGAGCCGGTATTCCGGGTTTTCATGATGCGATGGAATACCAGCAGGAATTCCGCAACCAGGTCATCGATTTCATCGCCGCCAATCCGCCGCGCTTTGGCGTCAACTGGGCATGTCCCATGGATATTGGCATCCGGGTGGCCAACTGGCTGATGGCCTACGACCTGTTTGTTGCCGCTGGCGCTGAATTTGATGAGGCTTTTATCGCAGTATTATGCCGCAGCATCCATGAACATGGGCTGCACATCGCGGGTAATCTTGAATGGAACGAGGCTTTCCGCAGCAATCATTATCTGGCCGATCTGGCCGGCCTGCTTTTCGCAGGCGCTTATCTGCCCAGCGGTACGACAAGCGACAACTGGATTCACAAAGCAGCCCTTGAATTGCTGATCGAAATTCCTGCACAGTTCAACGAGGACGGCTCCAATTTCGAAGGCTCCACCTGTTATCACCGCCTGTCCGCGGAAATGGTCGTATATTCGGTGGCACTGCTGTCATCGATATTGCGCAGACGACTGCCGCTGCCTTGGCAGGTATCTGCGACGCGGCACGACAGCGTAGCGACACGCTTGGAAAATGAAGAGCATATCTTTTCCCGAGCGCCGATCGAAATACTCGAGCGGGCCGCAGAGTTCAGCATGCACGCGACAAAAGAGGACGGTCGCGTTGCCCAGATCGGCGACAATGACAGTGGCCGTTTTTTCAAATTGCAACCGGCCGGCACATCCATGACGGTTGAACAAGCGCGCCGTCAACATGAAAACCTGTCCGGTTATGCGGTGTTGCCAGATGGCGATCACTATTGGCTGGAAGACAGTCTTGACCATCGCCATCTCGTCGGAGCAATCAGTGCTTTGTTCACACGCCGGGATTTAGCTGATTTCGCCGGCCCGTTCGGCCTGGACGCGGCCGTGATTCGCATATTGGCCGGAGACCGGCGGTTTCCGGGGTATCAGGATGACGCTAAGCCGATGAAAGCATCGACAGTACACAAAGGCACCGACCAGGAGTTCGCCGCTATCGAAACCAGGCTGCAGTCACTGCCTTGTACTGGCCGACAAAGTTACCGATTTCCGTTGACGGCAGCCATCCGCCGCGACGCGATTAAAACCTTCGGTTATCCTGATTCCGGCATGTTTATTTTCAAGGCAGACGGCTTTTACCTCGCCATTCGTTGCGGCCCCCAGGGGCAGGCCGGAAACGGGGGCCATGACCACCACGATCAGCTCTCGGTGGAGCTGATCATCAGCGGGCATGCCCATGCCCTGGATCCCGGCACATATCTCTACACAGCGCTGCCGGAGCGTCGTAATGAGTATCGGGCCGCTGCCGCGCACTTTGCGCCGCGGATTGCCGGCATGGAACCCGGCAGTCTTGCCCAGCCGTTTTCACTCCCGGACCTCGCGCGCGCTGAGTGCCTGTATTTCGGCCCTGGCGGCTTCATCGGCAGGCACCAGGGCTATGGGAATCCGGTATATCGCGTCATTGCATTCGCGGACCATCATGTCGAGATCCGCGATTATGCAGAGGGCGGAACACTCGAAGCATGCCGCTTTACCGATGCGGACACGATCAAAAGCCATCATAAAGGCCCGCCGTTTTCCGCGGGTTATGGCATGCGCTCACGCTCTGCGGCGGGCAATTAAGATGCGGCTGCTGATTCTCAGCTTTTCGTATGCCCCACGCGCCAACCCCCGGGCTACGCGCTGGACCACTCTGGCTGAGGATTTCGCCCGCACAGGACACTCGGTGCTGGTCATCACTTCATGGCAAAAAGGCTTGCCTGAGCAGGAAACCGTCAACGGTGTACAGATTTATCGCGTCGGCACGCAGTTTCTGGAATACCTGCGGCGGAAGATTTCAGCAAACCGGCCTAAGGGTACGGACAAGGCAGTCGCAGGACCCGCAGACCCGGCTGGAGCGACAGTGAAGGGCGGCATGATTTTGCGCCTGCTGAAAATGCTGAATCAGAACCTATGGCGCAAGTTGTGGTGGCCGGACAGTACCTGTGTCTGGTTGCGGCCGGCGCTGAATATTGCACGTCGGCTTTTGGCGGAGCAGCCGGCAGATGTCGTCATCTCGGTATCCCCGACATTTTCGGCAGTGGTTGCAGGTCATCTCCTCGCCCGCGATCGACAACGCTGCCGGCGCTGGATCATCGATCTCGGTGACCCGTTCAGTTTCATGGAGCAGGCCGCTCCAAACAACGCCGTACTTTATGGCGGGCTCAATCGCTGGTTCGAAAAACGAGCTTTTCTCCGCGCGGATGGAATTTCGGTGACGACAGCCGGCACACGGGAAATGTATGCCCGGCTGTATCCGGCATGCTCCGGAAAAATCACGGTGATCCCGCCGCTGCTGTCGCCACCGCCCGAACCAAGGGCCTCCGGCCCTTTTCCCCGGAATCCTGCCGCCACGCGACTCGTTTTCATCGGCACCCTTTACCGCCATCTGCGGCGGCCCGATTATTTGCTGCAACTGTTTTCTGCCATGCTGCAAGGCCGGCCTGAATTCAAAGCTGAACTGCATTTGATCGGCGATACACATGAATGCCGGGAAAGCCTTGCCTCTTACCAGCAATACCTCGGCAAGAACCTGGTCATACATGGCCCGGTCGACCGGAGCGAGGCAGCGCAGGCGATGACTGAAGCCGATATCCTGATCAATCTTGGCAATGAAACCGCATTTCAGTTGCCGAGTAAACTGGTCGAATATGCAGCGACGGGCAAGCGAATTATCAACATTTCCAGTCTCGCGTCGGACAGCTCGACCGATTTTCTTCAGAATTATCCTGAGGCCTTATGCCTCCAGGATCAGGGCACGACGCCATCTCCCGGACAAGTTCTGCAATTTTCCGCTTTTTGCGAAGATCGTGGCCGCAGCGGCATTGATGCGGCCACGCTGGAAAGTTTTTTACGTCCGTTCAGCATGCAGGTAGTGGCAAGTCGCTACGAGTGCTTGTTTGCATTACCATTGCCGCGCTCATGAAGTCGCTGCAAAAACTTGCTTTCAAGCACATGGCTTTGATGCCGGCCCGGTTTTTTGCTGCCGCATGCAATATCGTCTGAAAAATGATAAACCCCTCAGAACCTGGCACCTCTTCCGGAACGGCTGCCTCGGCATCCGTCTCCGTGGTTGTGCCCTGTTACCGATGCAGCAAAACAATACGGCGCGCCGTCAGCTCCGTTGCAGCACAGACCTGCAGACCCCTTGAAATCATCCTTGTCGACGACAGCAGTGGCGACGACACCCTGGACACCCTGCTCGAAATACAGCGGCAATACGGAGACGACTGGATCAAAGTCGTTCCACTGAAGGTAAATGCCGGCGCCTCTGCCGCACGCAATGCGGGATGGGACATGGCGACCGGGGAATTGATTGCTTTCCTCGATGCCGACGATGCCTGGCATCCAGAAAAAATCTGCATCCAGCATGCATTCATGGCAGCACACCCGGAATTCACGCTGACTGGCCACGGCCATCGCCAGCTTGATGATGTACCGGCCAGCCATGCGCATACCGGGCAGCTGAAGCATGATGTTGTGCCCTATCGCACTCTGCTCTTGTCAAACCGCTTCATCACCCCCTCCGCGATGATCCGCCGCGAAGTGCCCTTCCGGTTTCATGACGCCAAACGCCACATGGAGGATTTTCACCTGTGGCTGACCATTGCCGCCAATGGGCACCAGATCGCAATGCTGGACGCCGAACTGGCCTATATCTTCAAGGCGCCTTTTGGTGAGCAGGGATTGAGCGGCGACATCGTGGCGATGGAAAAAGGCGAGCTGGATTGCTACTGGAAGCTGCACGGAGAGGGCCGGCTCGGGATGATGCCGACACTGGCGCTTTCCGCCTATTCCTGCACAAAATTCCTGCGCCGCATCGCCGTATCCATCCTCTTGGGCCGTCGGGCGGCAATGTCATGGCTGTTCCCGCTGATTTACCTTGCGGTAACCCATTCAACGACCGCGCTGCTCATTATTGTCGGATTGCTGGGCAGCCCCGAAATCTCAACGGACGTTGCTCTGATACAAGGCGCCACGCTTGCTACTTTTTATGCACTGTCGGCCAATACCCGGAACCTGATCCTCCGGCAATCATCGCCTCTGCTGGCCAGCGAGGTTCTGCTGGCCAGGTTGGTACTGCTTCCCCCGCTGATGGGGGCCTCCCTCCTGCTTTCGCTGAGCGGCACTGCCGTGCCATGGTGGCTGGCCGCATGCATCGTCATCAGGCGCGGGGTTGAATGGATCAATGAAGTTCATCTTTGCGAAGCAGAGCTTTTGCAAAAAACACGCTTCGCCGTTTCATTCCTGTTGCTGCAATGCACGCTGTTTTCCATGGCAGCAGCGAGCCTTGCCTTCGATTGGCCGTTCGCGATGCCTGTCATGCTGCTGTGGGCGACCCTGCCCATACTTTTCAGCATTCGCTTCCTAGGCTCCCTGTCCCGCACCACCCTGCAGGCCCTGAGACGCATTTTCGGAATTCTTATATCCCACGCTGGATCGACGCTCATCATTGGGTTACGCATCTACGCATTCCGCATTCTTGTCGTGCTGATGGTAGCCAAGGATGTTGCCGGAGATTTATTTACGGCCATGGCCATCGGCAGTTTTCTGGGCACACTGTTTGCCAATGTATTCGGCCCCAGTATAGAACTGCATCAGGAGCGCACGGGGAAAACCTACTATCCCCCCGTGGTCAGATTTGCATTGGGTGTCAGCCTGTTTTCGGGTTTTTCCCTGCTCGTTGCATTGCATTTTTTCCCGACTGCATTTCCGCTACTGGGCAAACCTGCATTCTTCTGGCTGGCCTGCGGACTTTCCCTGATTGGCGGCGCATTGATGGTTGCAGCGCAAGGTATCCGTCTGCGTTTGTTGCGCGCCAGTGACGGCCGTGCCGTATTCGGGCCAGATGTGATCATTCACATCACTATCCTCGGCACAGTACCGCTGGCATATTACTTATTTGGAGCACAGGGACTGTCCGGGGCTTACCTGGCCGATGCCCTGCTGTGTTATTTTTTTTACAAAAGCTCTGAGCTCGGCTTACTCCGCGACCAACTTGCGAGGACATTCGTGTCGTCTTTTTATCCCGCCATACTTTCGTTTCTGCTCATTTTCCCGCTGTTTTTCCAGCTTTCCGGAAAAATTTACAACAGCGCTAATCCAGTCGTTGATTCCGGCGGCGTACTGGCCAACCTGCCGCTGCCGGTTTCGATCATCGCCTGCTTCATGGGAATTCTCCTGCTTGCACATTACCGTCGTGCAACCCGCTCATTCTTTTTCATCTTAGTTTTTTTCGCAGTCATGCTGTTATCCACCGCACTTACGACCAGCGAGGCCCTTGAGCGCGGCAAGCTCCTGCTGCTGATCCAGTTCCTGATCCCGGCATTTGGCCTTGTGTTGGGCGAGATGATCGATAACGGCAATGTGAATACCTTGTCCACGGAAAAGGGCTTCCTCTGGGCCTGCACGGCAATCATCCCTTTGCAATTACTTGCGTCCTGGGCGCAAGGTCAAATCAGCCTTACTCATCACCTCGGTTTATTTTCGGTTTACCAGCACTGGCAGTACGTGCCGGTTGTGGTAGTAGCAGCCACATTGATTTCAGCCGCAGCTCTTCGCGCAACATATGGCTACCGCCTGCTCTCTATGGCGCTGCCATTGGCAGGGCTGATTTATGCCATCTCCGCGTTCTCTCTGCTGGCCAGCGCCTTGGCGATCATCGGTATAACCGGACTGTTACTCCAGAACAAAAGCCGTTTTATGCTCTTGGCGATTTCCTGCATCGTTATCGCTGGCCTGGCCGGGTACATGCATCTTTTACGTGGTGAGCCCGAATTTTCAACCAAGTTTATCTTGCCCTGGTCCCAGGAAAGCCTGCTTTCACCTCCCTGCTTGAATGAATCCGCACAGTTCGTTTCAAATATTGTGCACCCTGTCGATTCAGCGTGCCTTGCAAAAGGCGAACCCCGCCACCGCCTTGGTTATCTGATCGCGCTGCCAAAGAAAAAGGTCGGCATGTCCACCATGCTGGTCGTCGAAGGAACAATCGTGTCTGGCGGAGTTACCGTGGGACTGGTACAGGGCGGCAAGTTGGCACAACAGCAGAATTTTGATACGCCGGGGCCCTTCAGAGCCGAATTAAGCCCGGGAGCAGCGGGTGTATTTGAAGGTGTTCTGGCTAATTATTTGCCGGATACAACCTTCAACGAAGTCCAGATCAAACGTATGGCCTGGGTAAATTCATCTCCCACCAATGCCGTAGAAAGCGATGCCGGACAAACTGGCAAGACTTTGCCAGACTGGGCCAATGAATATCTACCCATCAACCTCCAGGAGCGGATTGAAGACTGGATACTGTTTGGCCGCCCCATTTTTTCCAGCCCCGCCAGTTTCTTTTTTGGCCATCCGCCAATGAACCGCTCGGTCAGAACCAGTGCGCATAATTACTACATCGATCTGGCCTACAATTTCGGAATAATCGCTTTGCTGCCTATCGGCATACTCTTCGCCTACACCGCGAGGCTGCTTTGGCATCGACGCAGAGCGGTATTTGAATCGAAACGATTGCTGTGGCTGGCGATTCTGGTCGTATTTTTTATTGTCATCGACAGCAACTTCAAGGTGACGCTGCGCCAGCCGTACCCCGGGATTTTTGCCTTTTTCCTTTGGGGACTATTGCTAGCGAGACTGCGTAATCTGGGAGCCAGACCCCGGGCTGACAATGGCAGCGGTCGCTAGCACGATGTCCGTTACCGATCCCGCTCACGACAAAGTCACTTTGTCCGTAGTAAGCCACGGTCAGGGCCACCTGATCTCCATGCTTTTTCAGGACATCGAAAAGCATTGCGGTTCATCGGTAGAAGTCACGCTCACCCTCAACCTTCCGGAAGCTTTGCCGTTTGACCCTTCGGCAATGCCTTTCAAGGTCCGGATCATCGAAAATCAGCAGCCCAGGGGGTTTGGCGACAACCATAACGCTGCATTTGCATCGGGCTGTGCCGGATTTTTTTGTGTAATCAACCCCGATATCCGCTTGCAGGACAACCCCTTTCCGACGCTGGTCGAAGTACTCGGAAATCCCCTTGTTGGTGTTGTCGCCCCGCTTATTCTGGATCCGCAAAAGACGGTTGCCGACAGCGCGCGGAAGTTTCCCACTGTCTATTCGATCCTGGGAAAGATATTCCGCAAAAAGACCGTGCCCGATTATGTGATCAGCGACCAGTTATTGTTCCCCGATTGGGTGGCCGGAATGTTCATGCTGTTTCGCCGCGATGTTTTTGACGAACTCCACGGATTCGACAAAAATTATTTCCTGTATTACGAGGACGTGGATCTTTGTGACCGACTCCGGCTTGCGGGGTATCTCACAGCGCTGTGCCCCCGGGTCGCGGCCATTCACGATGCCCAGCACACGAGCCACCGCAACTTCCGCTATCTCAGATGGCACCTGGGCAGCATGATGCGGTTCTTTATCCTGTCGACTTTCCGGAAAGTCAGTCCGGGGAAACGGCAAATTCACCCTGCTGACCAGTAAACATCGCTGTCGCCGGCGCTTCCTGCCGGCAGGAAACCCGGATACCGATAAACTGCACAACCGCATGCACCCCAGACTAAAAACCAATAATTTCGATCTGCTGCGCTTCCTGTTTGCGGGAACCGTGGTCCTGGTGCATGCCCACGTCCTGTCAGGTCATCCCGACCTGCGGATGTTGAGTGCACTTCTGTCCTCCGAAGTCGCCGTCCGGGGATTTTTCGTCGTCAGCGGCATTCTCGTGTTCATGAGCCACGAAAACTCCAGCAGCCTCCTTTCGTACGCGAACAAACGCCTGCGCCGCATCTACCCTGCTTATTTTGCCGCGGTCATGCTGGGCGCGGTTTTCCTGGCGCCCCTGAGCAGCGTGGCGCCAGGCGAATATTTTTCCCTTGAGTGGATCAAATACGTCCTGGCAAATCTGACTTTTCTGAATTTCATCCACGCAAACTTGCCTGGCGTATTTACAGACAACATATTCACCGAGATCAACGGTGCGCTGTGGACTCTGAAAATTGAAGTGATGTTCTACGCGGTTATACCGGTGATCGTCCTGGCCTGCCGCCGTTTCGGACGGCTGTGGATACTCGCCACCATTTACACGGCTTCGGTACTCTACACCTACATCCTGACAGGTCTTGCCGAAACCACCGGCTCGCCAATATATGTTGTGCTTGCCCGGCAACTGCCCGGGCAACTCACCTATTTTGTATCGGGGGCGCTAATTTATTACTATCTGGATGTTTTTGAAAAACATCTGCTCAAGTTCCTGATTCCCGCTGTTTGCGTATTGATTCTCCACCGGTTCTATCCGTTGCCGATAGTGGAGCCTTTAGCGCTGGCGACTGTCGTCGCGTTTTTCGGCTTTTTTCTTTACGCAGGAAATTTTGGCAAACATGGCGATTTTTCCTATGGGATTTATATCCTTCATTTTCCAATTCTTCAGGCCATGATCCAAGGCGGGCTGTTTACATACTCCCCTTATTTAGCTCTTGCCGCCGCATGTGTGCTGATCTTTGCTTCCGCAGTTCTAATGTGGAATTTTGTGGAGAAGCGGTTTCTTCTCCGATCATCTCATTACGTATCTGCCGAACGCGAGGCTTGAAATCAAAAAGAAGATTCTTGTCACTGGAGCAACCGGTTTCGTTGGCCAAGTGCTTGTAACTCGGCTCCATGAACTGGGGTATGCGGTACGCGCCGCCCTACATTCCCCTTCATCACGATTCAGCACTGAAGACAGCTTGGTAGTTGGGGATATTGATGGGGGAACAAGCTGGCAGGAAGCGCTTAAATCCATTGAATGCGTCGTGCACTTAGCTTCCCGCACTCATGTAACCGAGGAACAAAGCGTCGACCCTCTCTCGGCTTACCGCAAAATCAACGTAACGGGTACAGCCTGCCTGGCGAAACAAGCCCTTGCCTCTGGCGTTCGAAGATTTGTATTCATGAGTTCAATCAAAGTAAATGGTGAATCAACAACCAACGAGCCATTTCGTGAATCCAGTCCGCCGCGGCCGCAGGATCCCTATGGAATAAGTAAACTCGAAGCGGAACATGCGCTCCATTCGGTCAGCAATAACATGGGAATGGAAACTGTAACTCTGCGTCCGCCGTTGGTGTACGGCCCCGGGGTCAAGGGAAATCTGCTGCGGTTGCTACGAATGATTGATCACGGAATCCCGCTACCTCTGGCCTCAATCAACAATCGAAGAAGCTTTATCGGCGTACACAATCTTGCCGATGCAATTGTCTTCGCGATTGAGGCGCAAGCGGCTGCTGACCAAACCTACCTCATCAGTGACGGCGAAGATCTATCAACACCAGAGCTGATTAGAAAACTCTCTTCGTTAATGGGACGGCACCCGGGGCTTTGGCCGTGCCCAGCGGCCCTGCTCAACTTCGGCGCAACTCTGATCTGCAAGCGCGAGGAAGCGTCGCGTCTCACGGGATCGCTGCAAGTTGACAGCAGCCGCATCCGCGGGGAACTCGGATGGCAGCCACGACACTCGCTAGATCAAGGACTTAAAGCCATGGTGCAGTGGTATCATCAGATGCCCAATTAAGGGCGTGCCCTGATAAAAAACACCGTGTGGCTAGCCATCTTTGTTTCTCTAACTGCTTTCATCATCGCAACGCTGATCGTTGGCTGGCTTGCACGTGCGCCGGCAGGCCGATTGGCAATCGATAAACCGAATGCCCGGTCCTTGCACACAACGCCAGTACCACGCACGGGTGGTATCGGCCTGCTGCTAGGAATTGCTGCGGGTTGGGTGCTGGCGGACGCCGGTTTCCCGTGGTCGATCTGGATTGCTTTTGCGTTGGTAATCTTGATTTCCCTGGTCGATGATTTTCGAGGTCTGTCAGCGGCCATTCGCTTCACTGTTCACCTAATTGCTGCCGGGCTGGCGGCCACTGCCGTGCTTGGTGCTGATTCGCTCCTGGTTGCAACGGGGGCAATTCTAGCCATGGCTTGGATGTGCAATCTTTACAATTTCATGGACGGTTCGGACGGTCTAGCTGGGGGAATGACCTTGTTCGGATTTGTCGCTTACGCCGTCGCGGCTGCGTTTTTTGGTGATACGGAATTTGCGGTGCTAAATCTTTCGGTCGCGGCTGCAGCTGCGGGTTTTCTTGTATACAACTTTCACCCAGCGCGGATTTTCCTTGGTGATGCAGGTTCGGTACCTCTTGGATTTCTGGCCTCGTTATTCGGTTTGCTTGGATGGCAACGCGAAATCTGGGCTTGGTGGTTCCCGGTCCTCATCTTCTCACCGTTTATCGTTGATGCAAGCGTTACTCTGACACGGCGATTGCTGACCGGCGCTCGAGTGTGGGAAGCGCATCGCGACCATTATTATCAACGTTTGGTACAGCTTGGACTAGGTCATCAAGGAACGGCGTTGGCAGAATATTCACTGATGACCCTGTGTGCGATTGTAGGTGTGTTTGCCCTATCTTCGGAAAACGGGATGACCCAGTGGATCTTGGGATCCATTGGGATGTTTTACTTCATCGCTGTCATGACGATTGAACGTATTTGGAAAATTCGGAAACATGCCTAACGCGCTTCGCACATTGCTCGCCGTTTCGCACGACCTCGTGGCCGCGGGTCTGGCTTGGCTAATCGCGTTCTGGCTGCGATTTAACCTGGAGCTGCCCGACCCTTACAGCGAACAAGCTTGGCGTTCGTTGCCTTGGATTATTCCGCTTTACGGTGTGATTTTCTACGCGTTTGGCCTCTATCGGGGCATCTGGCGTTATGTGAGCTTACCTGATGTTCAAAGAATAATTCTGGCTGTTGGAAGCGCTGCACTCGCCGTACCTGCTGCGCTATTCATGCTCCAACTGTCAGTACCGCGTTCCGTCTTGGTTATGGCCCCGGTTTTACTTGTTGTGTTCATGGGGGGAAGCAGGCTTTTATATCGCGGCTGGAAAGAGAGGCATCTGGGAGTAAAGCTCTCCACAGGGCGCGAACCGGTCGTCATACTCGGGGCCAGCGGAGCCGCAGCCACATTAATCAGGGATCTT
>Ga0315906_10000099_pt1 | contig 136510 bp, 140 predicted proteins | sample LakEriMetagenome_4_FD_203526 | JGI IMG/M metagenome (GOLD analysis project Ga0315906, IMG submission 203526) | Freshwater fungal communities from buoy surface, Lake Erie, Ohio, United States - Buoy 2 MA122 | ecosystem: Environmental > Aquatic > Freshwater > Lake > Lake biofilm | place: USA...
CGTATACGGAGTAAGCATTTTTGTTGCGCAGCGGAGCTGGCACGGGTGCTGGCAACTCCGGCGTGAGCGCCAGCGCGCGACGGGGCCGGTTGGCGCAGAGCGCGATCAGCTGCACGTAGACCAGCGGCCAGATGAGGCGCAGGAATCCGGTCATGCCTTCGGGTGGGCGGAGGAGCGAGTAGGTCACGCAACGATCATACGCCCGCTGCGGACCCGGTCGGATTCGAATGCTGCGGATTATTTTTGAAGGGCTGCGAAGGGGGCAGCGCGAGAACATAAGCTGATGTCCCGAAAGCTTTGTTTTTTGGAGCTTTCTGGGTCCCGTTCTTCGCTGTCGGCGAAACCGGGATGACGGTAAAGTTTTTCGGGAAGCAACGGCGAAACCGGAGAAATTGGTCGCGCAAGGCACGACTTGTGCAACCTGTTGTCCCGAACAAAACGCACCAGAGCAAACGAGAGGCAGTCATCGCTCAAGGGCTGGGCAGACACAGGCCGTCATGGAAAATTCAACGGGCGATGAGGCGATCTTGCTTGCCAAGCTGCGGCTGCGAGGTAATTGTTGCATTGCAACATGGTGCTTCGGCTGCACCGGGATGGCCACAACGCCTTCGGGGGGCGTTGTCCCGGCAGATGGCAATGAGAAGGACCCCGTTGCGGGAGGAGTTTCCAGCCTGGCCAGACGGCCCGGCGCTAACTCTGAAGGACTAGTCCCATGATCAGATCCACCCTTGCGGTCGTTGCGGCCGCCTTTGTCATGACCCCTGCCGCTCTGGCTGAAGGCCAGCGCGAAGTGACGTTGAAACACCAGTATGACGCCGCCCTGCTGGCCAGCGACGAAGGCGCGAGCCTGCTTCTGGCGAAACTCGAGCGGGCCGCGAAGCGGACCTGCACCTCGCGCGCGCCGGTCTATGGCGGCCAGTTTACCGACGAAGCCTGCACCGAGACGCTGTATGCGGCGGCCATCAAACAGATCTACGCCACCCAGAGCCAGCAAGGCGTGGCAATCGCCCCGGCTTTTGAGCGGGAAGCGCTGACGCAGCTCGCCTCGGCCGATTAAGCCGTCTCTACCGAAACAACGCCAGGCCATCGTTTCCTCCCGGTCTTTGGCGTTGGAGGGGCCATCCCCGGCCAGGGATGGCCCCTCACTTCGGGTTCCCAGAGGTTGACGTAAGGGCAATTTGACCTAAGGTAAACCTCAGAGCGGCGATCCACGCCGCCGGAACCAGAGGGGCCCCGCATGGGGCGAGGAAACACCATGACCCATACATTCGAAGCGTCTCCGCCGCGCCTCGGTCTCGCCGCGCTGCTCGCGGCGCCGATCGTGTATCTGCTTTTCCTGGGCGCCCATGCGCTGATCACGGTCGACAACCTGGTGCTGGAGGAAGGCACGCAGCGCGAACTGTCGACGATCGTGCCGGCAGAACCCAAGACGCTGGAGCCGGAGGTGACGAAGCCCCTGCCGCCCGTGATTCTGGACAAGCCACCGCCCCTGCCCCGACAAACGGTTTCGACGACCGGCAGCGCGCCGGTGTTCGACTTTGCACCGCCCGAGACCGGCGACCTGGTGACGGCGAGCTTCGCACCGCCGGCCGTGGACGTCTCGCCGGTCGCGGGGCGCAATATCCAGGTGGTTCGCTCACCGGCGCCGTCAGTTCCGTCCGCAGCGCTTTCGAGAGGCATCTCCGGCGACTGCACGGTGCTGTTTGATGTCGACCGCGCCGGCCGGCCCTTCAACATTACCGCGCGGTGCACGGATGATGTGTTCCGGGCCGAGGCCATCCGCGCGGTGAGCAAGGCAGAGTTCCTGCCGAAGGTGAATGCGCGCGGCATCCCGGTGGAGCAGCACGGCGCAATCTATCCGCTGGAGTTTCGCGTCGAGTGAACGTCAGGTGGCCGGGCCAGTCGCGGGATCTGGCGCCGCGCCCGCGCGGCGGCGGACCATGACGGAGAGCGCGGACCAGAAGACGGCAAACAGCGCGATCGTGAACACAGCCGAAGCGACCAGCTTCTCCGTGGACGGATTATTGGCGTTGAAATAGGCCAGCTGCGCGATATTGAGCAGGACGATGAAGCGCAACATCCATTCGACGTTGATCTGCTTGAGCACATAGACGCCGAAGGGCGCCATGAAGAGCACGACCGGCCAGGCCGAGAGCCAGGCCTGGAACTGCGAGGTGGCGAGATCGGCGTCAATGAAGGCGCGCCAGGCGAAGCCGAAGACGCTGGTAGAGGCCATCAGGATGATGCTCAGCTGCGTGGCGGTCTTCTCTTCCATGCGGAAGCGCGAGACCATCAGCGTGTAGAGGATGATGTCGGCGCCCGTGCCGAACAGGCTGGCGCACATGCCGCCGATGAAGAGGATCGCCGCGATCAAGGGGCGGTCGAGCGGCTGGGCGAGGCGCAGGCGCGGGCGGTCGCCGCGGTGCTTGTTGAACACATAGGCGGCGGAGAAGGTGGCGATCAGGGCGAGGAAGAGCGCCTGGATGATGTAAACGGGGATCGCCTGCAGCGTGAGCATGCCAACGGCGAAACCGGCAAAACAGATCGGCAGGAACCAGAGCAGCGGACGGAAGGCGGCGCGGTCGGTGGAGGGGTGGCTGAGGATGAAGATCGAGGCGCTGGTCATGCCGATCGACTGGATCATAAGGCTGAAATCGCGCGCCAGCGGCCGGTCGATCTCGAAGAAGACCGAGAGGACGGGAAACGCGACGGCGCCGCCGCCTTCGGGCGTCAGGCCCGCCACAAAGGCGCCGAGGACCATGATGGCGGGATAAATCCAGGTCTTGCCGATGACTTGATAAGTGCTGGTGGTGACGAACAGGACAGCCCAGGCCGCCAGGGCCAGGACGAACCAGGTCGTGAAAATCCGGCTTTGAAACACGCACCGCCCCTATTGTTAGCGCTATCGCGACTTTCTCGCAGGCGGGCGCCCTGCGTCAAGGCATTGGCCGGATCAGGCGTCCGCGCTGGCTTTCGACTGGCGCTTGCGGACGTTCGGGTCGAGGTGGACTTTCCGCAGGCGGATCGATTTCGGGGTGACTTCGACGAGTTCGTCATCCGCGATATAGGCCAGTGATTTCTCGAGCGTCATCTGCAGCGGCGTCGTCAGGCGGACGGCTTCGTCGGTGCCCGAGGCGCGCATGTTGGTGAGCTTCTTGCCCTTGAGGACGTTCACTTCGAGATCGTTGTCGCGGTTATGCTCGCCGACGATCATGCCGCCATAAACCTTCGTACCCGGATGGATCATCATCGGGCCGCGGTCTTCAAGGTTCCAGAGCGCGAAGGCAACCGCCTCGCCCTGTTCCATGGCGATCAGCACGCCGGTGTGGCGGCCCTGGATCTTGCCCTTGTGCGGGGCATACTCGTGGAAGATGCGGTTCATGATGGCAGTGCCGCGTGTGTCGGACAGGAGTTCGCCCTGGTAGCCGATCAGGCCGCGCGTCGGCGCGTGGAAGACAAGGCGCGTGCGGCCGACACCCGAGGGGCGCATGTCGAGCATCTCGGCTTTGCGCTCGTTCATCTTCTGCACGACGATGCCGGAATGTTCGTCGTCCACGTCGATGGTGACTTCCTCGACAGGCTCGAGCTTTTCGCCGGTCGGGCTTGTCTGCATGACGACCTGCGGACGCGCGACGCCCAGCTCGTAGCCTTCGCGGCGCATGGTTTCGATCAGCACGGCGAGCTGGAGTTCGCCGCGGCCGGAGACGGTGAAGGCCTCTGCATCGGTCGCGCGTTCGACTTTCAGCGCGACGTTGCCTTCGGCCTCTTTCTCGAGGCGGGCCCAGATCATCCGTGACGTGACTTTCGTGCCTTCGGTGCCGGCGAGCGGCGAGTCGTTGACGCGGAAGGTCATCGAGATGGTCGGCGGGTCAATCGGGCGGGCTTCGAGCGGTACGGTGACGGACGGGTCGCAGAAGGTGTCGGCAACGTTCGCCTTGGTCATGCCGGCGAGGGAGACGATGTCGCCCGCCACGCCTTCTTCGACCGGCACGCGCTCGAGGCCGCGGAAGGCGAGGACTTTCGAGACACGTCCCTGCTCCACCAGCGTGCCATCGCGCGAGAGAACCTTGATCGACTGGTTCGGCTTGACGGTGCCAGAGAGGATGCGGCCCGTGAGTATCCGGCCGAGGAAGGGGTCTGCGGAAATCGTGGTGGCGAGGAAGCGGAACGGGCCTTCTTCGACGCGGGGGACCGGAACATGGTCAACGACGAGCTGGAAGAGCTCATCCATGTTGGCGGTCGGTGTTTCGTATTGTTTCGACATCCAGCCATTCTTGGCCGAGCCGTAGAGGATCGGGAAATCGAGTTGTTCGTCGGTGGCGTCGAGGTTGGCGAAGAGGTCGAAACACTCGTTGACGACTTCGTCCGGGCGGCGCTCCGGCTTGTCGATCTTGTTGACGGCGACGATCGGCTTCAGGCCGACTTTCAGCGCCTTCGAGACCACGAACTTGGTCTGCGGCATCGGGCCTTCTGACGAGTCGACCAGCACGATGGCGCCGTCCACCATGTCGAGGATACGCTCCACCTCGCCGCCGAAATCGGCGTGGCCGGGGGTATCGACGATGTTGATGCGGTAGCCGTTCCATTCGACCGAGGTGGTCTTGGCGAGGATGGTGATGCCGCGCTCGCGCTCCAGGTCGTTCGAATCCATCATCCGCTCGGCAGTCTTCTCGTTCTGGCGGAAGGTGCCGGACTGTTTGAGCAGTTCGTCCACGAGCGTGGTCTTGCCGTGGTCAACGTGGGCGATGATGGCGATGTTGCGCATCTTTTCGATCGGGGTCGTCATAGGGCGGGCTTTCCGGCGGGCGGTGTTCGGGAGGGGAACGGGTTGTTTCGGGTGAGTTTGGGCGCGCGATAGCAGAGACCGGGCGCTTTGACCATGCCGATGCGGCAGGCTTCTTCGCACGTGCGATATGCTTGACGCCGGCGCCGGGCGCGGCCAGCAAGGAGGGGCATGCATCCGCCCTATGTCACAGCCCCCTCGATGACCGGTATTTCCGGGGTTTCCCATGGTTTCTTCGGCCGCCGGGGCGGGGTCTCGACGGGCGATTACCAGAGCCTGAACGCGGGCGAGGGATCAGTGGACGCACCCAGAAACATTGCCGAAAACCGGGCGAGAATCTCAGGCGCCATCGGCGCGCGGTGGCTCCTGTCCTGCTATCAGGTGCATTCGCCCGATGTGGTGCGGGTGACCGCGCCCTGGACCGAGCGGCCGCCAGCGGATGCGATGGTGACAGACCGGCCGGAGCTGGGGCTCTGCGTCCTGTCGGCGGACTGCACTCCAGTCCTGTTTGCGGACCCAGACAAGGGCGTTATCGGCGCCGCACATGCGGGCTGGAAAGGCGCGCTGGCCGGCGTGCTGCTGCGCACGGTGGAGGGCATGGAGGCGCTGGGGGCGGACCGGGCCCGGATCCGGGCCGCCATTGGCCCCACGATCCAGCAGGCGAGCTATGAGGTGGGCCCCGAGTTCCGGGACGCCTTCCTCGCCGCCCACCCCGCCAGCGCGGACCTGTTCATTCCGGGCAAGGGCGACCGGCTGCACTTTGACCTGCCGGGTTTCTGCCAGCGCCAGCTGACCGGGGCGGGGCTCGGTACCGTTGAGAACCTGGGGCTCGACACCTGCGCGCTGGAGGAGACCTATTTCTCGAACCGCCGCCGCAACCTGCGGGGCGAGGCCGACTATGGCCGCAATGCCTCAGTAATCGTGATTAGAGAGTGAATCCGGTTTTACGTGGCTTGCGACTCGGGACTGCCTGTTACAAAAGCGTCGCGAGCCGGGCAGCAGAGGGTCGAGACGCGTCATGAAACTTATTTCCTGCAACGCCAACCGGCCTCTGTCTGAAGCGATCGCCGATTATCTCGACATGCGGCTGACGCGTTCCGAGGTGAAAACCTTCGCCGACCAGGAAATCTTCGTGCGCATCGACGAGAACGTGCGCGGCGAGGATGTGTTCGTGATCCAGTCGACCTCCTACCCTGCCAATGACAACCTGATGCAGCTGCTGATCATGATGGACGCGCTGCGGCGCGCCTCGGCCCGGCGCATCACGGCGGTGATCCCCTATTTCGGCTATGCGCGGCAGGACCGGAAAACGGATGGCCGCACGCCGATCTCGGCCAAGCTCGTGGCGAACCTCATCTCCTCTGCCGGCGCCGACCGCGTGCTGACGGTGGACCTGCATGCCGGGCAGATCCAGGGCTTCTTCGACATTCCGACCGACAACCTGTTCGGCGGTCCGGTGATGATCGACGATATCAAGGAACGCTTCGGCAAGGACAAGATCGTCATGGTCTCGCCGGATGTCGGCGGCGTGGTGCGTGCGCGGGCGCTGGCCAACAAGCTGAATGCGGACCTGGCGATTGTCGACAAGCGGCGGCCGGAAGCGGGCAAGTCGGAAGTGATGAACATCATCGGCGAAGTGAGCGGCGCGCGCTGCATCATGCTGGACGATATCTGCGATAGCGGCGGCACGCTGGCGAATGCGGCGGCAGCGCTGAAGGAACAGGGCGCGGTGTCGGTGTCTGCCTATGTCACGCACGGCGTGCTTTCGGGGAACGCGGTGCAGCGTATCGAGAAGTCGGTGCTCGACGAGCTGGTGATGACCGACACGATCCAGCCTTCGGCCGATGCATTGAAATCCAAGAAGATCCGTGTGCTGCCGATGTCGCCGCTGCTCGGTGAAGCGATCCGCCGGATTGCGAATGAAGAGAGCGTGTCGAAGCTGTTTGACCGGTAACCGTCATCCCCTCTCCCGCTTGCGGGAGAGGGGAAAAGGCTAAGCCACAGCCCGTGCGAGTGCGCAGTGTGACCAGAGTTCCGACAGGGCGTTTACCAGGTCATCGATGTCCTGGTCGGTGTGGACGGGCGACGGCGTTATGCGCAGGCGCTCTGTGCCCTTCGGAACCGTCGGGTAGTTGATCGGCTGCACGTAGATGCCATTGCGCTCCATGAGCCAGTCCGAGATCATCTTGCACTTGACCGGGTCGCCGACCATGACGGGCACGATATGGCTTGGGTTTTCCATCGCCGGGATGCCGATCTCGCGCAGGCGGATGCGGACTTTCTCGACACGGTCGCGCTGGCGCATACGCTCCCAGTTGCTCTGCTTGAGATGCTGGATCGAGGCGCGCGCGCCGGCCGCGATATGCGGCGGCAGGGCCGTCGTGAAGATGAAGCCGGAAGCGAAGCTGCGGACGAAATCAACCAGTGCCTTCGACCCGGCGATATAGCCGCCGACAACGCCAAAGGCCTTGCCGAGCGTGCCTTCGATGACCGTCAGGCGGTCCATCAGGCCTTCGCGCTCGGCAATACCGCCGCCATGATCGCCATAGAGGCCGACGGCGTGGACTTCGTCGAGATAGGTCATCGCGCCAAACTCATCGGCGATGTCGCAGAACTCCTTGATCGGGGCGATGTCGCCATCCATCGAGTAGACGCTTTCGAAAGCGATCAGTTTCGGGGCGGCCGGATCAAGCGCGGCGATCTTCTCGCGCAGGTCGCGCGGGTCGTTGTGACGGAAGACGACGCACTTGGCGCGGGAATGGCGGATGCCTTCGATCATTGAGGCATGGTTCAGCGCGTCCGACAGGATGATCAGGCCCGGGATCTTGGCGCCGAGCGTGCCGAGACCGGCCCAGTTGGAGACATAGCCCGAGGTGAAGAGCAGCGCGGCTTCCTTGTTGTGGAGGCTCGCCAGCTCCTCCTCGAGCAGGACATGGTGGTGGTTGGTACCGGAGATGTTCCGTGTACCGCCGGCCCCTGCCCCGCAGGAGTCGAGCACCTCATGCATGGCCTCCAGCACTTTCGGGTGCTGGCCCATGCCGAGATAGTCGTTCGAGCACCAGACCTTGACCGGCTTCTGACCGTCCGGGCCATGGAAGACAGCGTTCGGAAAGGCACCTTTCTCACGCTCGATATCGGCGAAGACGCGGTAGTTGCCCTCCTCCTTGAGTTTCGTCAGCTCGTTCTCGAAGTAAGCTTCGAAGTTCATGGGTCAGGCCCTCCAGTCCGTTTTCGTTTTTGGTGTCGTTGTATTTGTGGATACAGGCTTCATCGCCCAGCCCCAGAGTGATGGATCGCGCACCGGCAGGATGAGCACCCAGTGCTCGATGACGGCGAGGATGGCGAGTGCGGTGAGCAGCAGGAAGCCCGCCGAAGCGTGGCTGCCCGCCGGGTGGCCGAAGGCAGTGATCGCCAGCAGCACAGACACCGTGGTGATCGTCACCAGCGCCGCAGCGAAGACGCCGGACGGCGCGCGCCGCGAGAAATAGGTTTTCATGTAGTCCAGATGCCGCGGCATGAACTGGTCGACGAGGTTCGGCGCGCCGGTGAAGACCACAAGTTTGGCGCTGACGCGCATGCCCCAGAGAATGAGGAATGTCCACAGAGCGAACTGGTTGGATGCACCCCAGCTGAGCCAGACAATGATGCCCGCATGCGCGATGATCGCAAGCTCATGGTGGAGGACGGCGGCGACGCCGGCGCGGAAGCGGGCAAAGCCTGCGAGACCTTCCGGGCACGGAACGCGGGACGGGCCTGTGAGAAACCCTGTAAGGAACATGACCTCGTGCCAGGCCCAGAGCGCGAGACCTGCGGCGAAGCCCGCATAGGCGCCGGTGACGCTGGTATCGCTGCGCAGCGAGACCAGCATGAAGGTGGCAGCGGCGAGGATGGCGGTAGCGCCGAGGGCGGTCCACCGATGGGTCGCGCGCGGCCGGCTGATGAGCCAGAAAATCGCCCCCGTGCTCAGCCACCAGGCGAGCGCAGCGAAAGCTATGGGGGGCGCATAGTCGGCCATTGGGGCGTCTGATCCCTTCCCTACCAGGCCGGCTGGAGCCGGACTTTCGCCGGCAGTTTATTCTTGCGCACCGGCAGGAAGTAGAGGTTCAGGAAGGTGAGCCCGTTCGACAGGACGCAGGCCTTCCGGCGGAGCCAGGAGACCGGGTCCTTGCCGGTGATGGTCTCCATCTTGTCCGTCGTCTGACGGATGCGCTCAAGGCCTTCACGGAATGCCGGTGCATTGATGTCGAGTTCCAGCGGATAGACCTGGCGGGCGATCTCGTTCGTGACGCGGAAGACCTCATAGTCGTATTCGGTCGGATCGACGCCCAGCGCGGCATGGAAGGCCGGACGGCGATGGTCGCGCACATACATGGTCGCGTAAACGGCGAGCAGGAAGAAGCGGATCCAGTATTTGTTGCCGCCTTCGAGCAGGTGCGGATTGGCCCGAAGGATCATGGCGAAGGCTTCGCCGTGGCGGAACTCGTCATTGCACCACTGCTCGAACCATTTGAAGATCGGGTGGAAGCGGAACTCGGGATGTTTCTCGAGCTGGCGGAAGATCGTGATATAGCGTGCATAGCCGATCTTCTCGGACAGATAGACCGAGTAGAAGATGTATTTGGGCTTGAAGAAAGTGTACTTCTTCTTGCGCGTCAGGAAGCCGAGATCGACGCCGATGCCGAAATCCTTGAGCACGAAATTGATGAAGCCGGCATGGCGGGCCTCGTCGCGCGCCATCAGGCGGAACAGGGCCTTCATGTCGGGATTCTCAACCTGGCGCGTGATCTCGCGGTAGAGCACGCAGCCGGAGAATTCGGAGGTCAGTGAACTGACGAGGAAGTCGACGAACTCGGTGCGCAGCTCGGGCGACAGCGTGCCGAGGATGTTGTCGAACTCATCGGTGCGCTTGAAGTGGTTGCGGTTCGGATCTGATTCCATCTCGGCAATCAACGCGTCCCATTCTTCACGGACGCCCGAGACATCGACCTTGTCGACCTCGGCAAAATCGGTGGTGTAGAAGCGTGGGCTTAGCATCGTCTCCTGCATCGCCAGGCGGTTCGTATCGAACGCCGGCGGTGCTTCGAGCACGCGCATCTCTTCATCGGTCATTACGGCCATTGTCATTGCTCAGACCCTCCCATCGGTGAAGCTCACTTCGTAAAGCTCGGTGAGCTCAAACATTGATTGAAAGCGCACCAGCGCCTTCTCGAAGAAATTGGCGCGGGTCACAGTCGCCTCTCGGCGCAGCACGAGGCTGCGGCCGAAGGGAACGCTGACCGGCGCGCCGTGGACCAGTACCTTGTCGCCGATGCCGGGCTCGATGCCGCCATCCAGTTCGACGTGTGCTTCCAGCGACTCGTAAGTGTGCTCGACACGGATCGTACAGGGCACGGTGAAACGGCGGCGGCTCATGGTGCGGTCTCCAGAGGCGTGAGGAGTTTGGCGAACTCGGCGGCATTGTCAGACCCGAACGCGTCCAGGCTGACCCATTTGCCGGTTTCCGGATCCTCCAGGATCAGCTTTCCGTTTTCGGTACGGTGCAGGATGAAGGCCGGCGCTGAGCCGATACCGAGCTGGCGGCGCTCTAGCGCCAGCGAGCGCATCGCGGTGCGCACGAAGCCGCCGGTTTCCGGGGCCCATTCGCGCACCAGCGCGCCGCTCGCCGGATCGCGGACGACGACGCTGCCATCGGCGCCGTCTTCGACGATGATCGGCAACGCCTCAACCGAGAGGGCGCGCCAGTCAGTCGTGTGGCCAAGGCCTGCAAGCTGGGTGAACCCGACGCCGACCAGCGCGAACAGGACCAGCGCCCCGATTGCCATCAGGAGCCCGCGGGGGGGATGGAGATCATGGGCGTGGGCCGGATTGTGCGATGGGGCGTGGGTCATCGGGTCAGATCCTCAGGTTGCTCGGGCGGCGAGGCCCGGAGCCATGGCAGGTGCGCGGGCGGGCGGTGCAGGCTGGGCCAGCGTCACGCGATCGGGCGCATGGGCCGTGATCGCACCGGCCAGCAGGCGGGCCACCGGCTCGGCGCCCGTCAGGGCACGGAGCATCGGCTGCGGCCGGTTCATGCGCAGCGGACGCACATGCGGCCAGAGTTTCAGGTAACCAAGGCCGCCGGTTGTGGCGAGTGACAGCACAAGGTCGCCCTTGCCTGCACCATAGCGGCGCATGTCAGCCGAGACGATCTGGTCGAATGGCAGGTTGATGTACTTCCGGATCGCGACGCCGTAGCGGAAGACGACCCGCTTGGAGGTGATCGTATAGACGGTGGCATTCGCCATGGCCCAGGCGATCAGGAACAGGAGGCCAAGGCCGACTGCAGCGCCGATGCTGGAGTTGATCGCCACGCGGGCCATCTCGACCGACCCTGCACCCGTCGCCTCAAGATTGGCGAGGCGCCAGCCGGTCGCGAGCACGAAATAGGCCAGCACAAAGCGGATGTGGAAGGCATGAATGGCAAATGCCAGCGTGCCGGGGCGGCCTTGCCAGAGGAGCTGTTCGCCCTCCGGCAGAGCCTGGGGAAGCCCGCGCACGGGCTCTCCCCCACCCTCCTCCTCGTCGTGAAGTTTGATCACAGCCAAGGCTCCTGACGCTGCGGCGTCGCGTACAGCGTGCCGCCGCCATAGTAGCCGCTGATCATGTCTTCCTCGAGCCGGGTGACCTGGTCGGGAGACTTGGTGCGCGGAACATTGGCAAAGTGCTCGGCCTTGACGGCGTCAACTTCAACCCGCTTGCGGGATTTCGATATGTTGCAGAACGGGATCGGCAGCAGGACATGCGCGCCCGAGCCATCAAGCTTGACTTCGAGATAGCGGATGATCGCCTCGGCCGTGTCGACCCAGAGATCGGTCACCGTGCCGGCGACGACGCGGTCAAGACCTACGACTTTCAGGCCGCGTGGGTCGATGTCCTTCTCCGAGACCGTATAGTCCGGGTGCAGACGGTAGGGCGAGATGCGGGTCTTTCCGTCCCAGTTGAGGTCCGGAACGTCGGCGCGCATCGCGTAGGACGCGGGGCCCACGCCGTCCTTCATCGGATCGCCCGACGGAACGAAGGGCGAGCCGGCCCAAGGTGCGGTGCGGTTCAGGGCGAGATCGCGCGTGTCACCCTTGGCATAGGTGAGCTCGATCGTGCCGCGGCCGTTCGGAAGGTTGAAGGTCTTCTTCGGCGGGAAGAAGACGAGCGCAGGCGCTTCCTGGCGGCCCGAGGGATCTTCCTCGAGCGGATAGCCTTCCCGCATGCCTTCGCGCTGCAGGTAGTAGATGAGCCAGAGGAAGAAGATCGTGAATGCCCAAAGGCAAACGTCCACGAGGTCTATTCCGTTGACGAACTCTCCACTGAAAATCATGACCATTCTCCTTGAGGGTCGTATCAGCCTGGGTATGCAGCCAGGCCGAATTTGGTGGATGGGGTAGTGGCAGGTTGGGCGAGCGTGTGACGGGCCAGCGGGCCGATCACGATAAGCGTGGCAAACAGAAGCAGGACTTCGAAATGGTAGACGGCGCCGTATCCAGGCGCAGGGCCGGTCAGCGCCGGGCCGAGACGGCCGGATTCTGCGAGGCCCGAGACAACGTCACGAATGGCGCCGCCGAGCGCAACAGCAATGCCGGTGGCGGTCGCGGTGACCGCGCCCCAGGCGCCTAGCGCGATGCCGCCATCATGATTGCGGGCGATCGCCATGACGGCCGTCAGCGTGCCGACAGCGAAGAGGCCGCCGCCGAAGCCGATCAGGAAGGCACCGAGCAAGAAGGCAGCGACGAGACCGGCTGGATGGGCAAACACGACGAGCGCGAAAGCGAAGACACCGGCGACGGCGCCAAGACCGGCGAGGCGATGCGGTTCGCCGCCTTCGCTGAGCTGGCCGGAACAATAGGCAAAGCCCATCAGGGAACCGAAGGCGGACAGCGCCGTGAGGCGCGTCGTCTCGGCCACGCTCATGCCAAGCACTTCGGCGCCGTAGGGCTCGAGCAGGACATCCTGCATGCTAAACGCCGCAGCGCCGAGGCCGGAAGCGATCAGCAGGCGGACCGTACCCGGCGCCTCGACGAGCTTTGACCAGGTTTCCGAGAAGGCGGCACTCGGGCGGTCCGCACGGGTAAGATCCGGATTGCGCGCTTCTTGTTTCCACAAGGCGATCACGTTCAGCACCATGGTGACGACGGCGGCGCCCTGGATGACCTGGATCAGGATCAGCGTGTTGAAGTCGCTCAGCAGCCAGCCGAACATCAGTGAGCTGACGACCATGCCGGCGAGCAGCATGACATAGAGCAGCACGACAACGCGCGGGCGGGTCTCGTCCGTGGCAAGGTCGCTGGCGAGGGCGAGGCCGGCGGTCTGTGTCGTGTGGATGCCTGCGCCGACGAGCAGGAAGGCGGCGGCGGCGCCGGCATGGCCGATCCAGGCCGGGCCGGTCGAGTCGCCGGAGAGAAGGATCAGCGCGAAGGGCATCAGCGCGAGACCGCCGAACTGGAACATCGAGCCGAACCAGATGTACGGAACGCGGCGCCAGCCGAGCACCGACTTGTGGGTATCGGACTTGTGCCCGATCAGCGCGCGCAGCGGCGCGAAGACCAGCGGGAGGGCAACCATCAGCGCCACCAGCCAGGCGGACACGCCAAGCTCGACGATCATCACGCGGTTCAGCGTGCCGGTCAGCAGCACCATGGCCATACCGACCGAGACCTGGAACAGCGACAAGCGCAGCAGGCGGCCGAGCGGAAGCTGCGCACTCGCCGCGTCGGCGAACGGCAGGAACTTCGTTCCTACCGCCATCCAGACTTCAGCAAAGGCGCGCCGCTCAGGGGTCATCTGCGAAGAACCTCACGGGCTTCGGAGATGTAGAAGGTAGAATTGACGCGGTGCTTGCGGCCAGCCCGCCAGCCATCATTGGTCTCGGCAGCGAGCAGGTCCATCAGGCGGCCGCCCGAGACCGGCACGATGGCCGGGGCGCGGTCGCTGCGCGGGAAGAACTTGCCGGCAGCATGCATCGCAAGCAGCAGCGGCGTGCGTGGGGCATAGGTGAAGATGGACGAGCGGCGGATGCGCGGCAGGATCTTCGCGACCATCGCGGCCATGTCCGGCGCTTCATAATGGATGATCGAATCGACGGCGACCATATGGTCGAACTCGCCAAGGTCGGCGCGGGTCATGTCGCCGACGCGCCAGGTGATCCGGTTGCGGAGCACCGGATCGAGCAGGCGCTCAGCGGCGGTCTCGACCAGCGAGCGGGCGATGTCGATGGCGACGACTTCGGCGCCGCGTTTGGCAGCAGCAACAGCGAAAGTGCCTGTGCCGCAGCCTGCGTCCAGAACACGCAAGCCGCCCATGTCTTCTGGCAGCCAGGAGAGGACCTCATTGTGCATCGCCTCGCGGCCCGCGCGCACCGTGGCGCGGATGCCGCTGACGGGCGCCGTCGAGGTCAGCTTCTGCCACGTGACCGAAGCGGTCTCGTCGAAGTAGGTCTGCAGCTCTGCGCGGCGGGTCTGGTAGGCGGTTTCCATCAATCGAATCCCAGGAAGTCAAAGATTTCGCGGTCCTTCATCGGAACCGCATTGACCGGCTCGCCGCCCAGCCAGAGGGCAGCAGCAAGGCGGAGGTATTCTTCCTGCACGGCTTTCAGTTCCGGCGAGGGCTCCATCTCGAAGATGGTCGATTTCTTCAGGCGCGAGCGGCGGATCACGTCGAGATCCGGGAAGTGCGCGATGCGCTCCATGCCCGTAGCGTTGCAATAGCGGTCGATCTCGTCGGTCGCCTTCGAGCGGTTGGCGATCACGCCGCCGAGACGGACGGCATAGTTCTGCGCCTTGGCCTGGATGGCGGCGACGATGCGGTTCATCGCGAAGATCGAGTCGAAGTCGTTCGCCGTCACGATGATGCCGCGCTCGGCATGCTGGAGCGGCGAGGCAAAGCCGCCGCACACCACATCGCCCAGCACATCGAAGATCACCACATCAGTGTCTTCCAGCAGGCGGTGCTCCTTCAGCAGCTTCACGGTCTGGCCGACGACATAGCCGCCGCATCCCGTTCCTGCCGGCGGGCCGCCCGCTTCGACACACATCACGCCATTATAACCCTGGAAGACGAAGTCTTCGGTGCGCAGTTCCTCGGAATGGAACTCGACCGATTCCAGCACGTCGATGACGGTAGGCATCAGCTTCTTGGTCAGCGTGAAGGTCGAGTCGTGTTTCGGATCGCAGCCGATCTGCAACACGCGCTTGCCGATGTTCGAGAAGGCGGCGGAGAGGTTCGATGAGGTCGTCGACTTTCCGATGCCGCCTTTTCCGTACACGGCAAAAACCTTGGCCGTTCCGGTTTCGAAGCGGCTGTCCAGCTTCACCTGCACACTGCCCTCCCCGTCTGGACGGCGGGCACCTGGGCGATTGAGTGTGAGCGACGTCATGCGGCGGCTCCTTGGTACGGGGTGATGCCTTCGAGGCGGTCTTCGATTTCGGCGCTGGCCGCTCGAAGGGCTGCCAGCGTTTCAGGATCGGGCGACCAGTAACGGCGTTCCGAAGCTTCGATCAGCCGGCTCGCGACATTCGCGGTGGCGGCGGGATTCAGATCCGTCAGACGGCGGCGGAGCGCTTCGTCGAGCACGAAGGTCTCGGTCATCTGCTGGTAGACCCAGGGCTGGACCTGGCCGGTCGTTGCCGACCAGCCCATTGTGTTGGTCACCTGCGCCTCGATCTGGCGCACGCCTTCATAGCCGTGACGCAGCATGCCTTCGAACCATTTCGGGTTCAGCGTGCGCGTGCGGGTCTCCAACGCGACCTGCTCTGCCAGTGTGCGGACAATGCCGTCACCGCGCGTCTGGTCGCCGATATAGACTGCCGGCTGCTCGCCCCGGACTTTCGCCGCAGCGCGCGAAATGCCGCCGAGCGTGTCGAAGTAGTGGTCGATGGTGGTCAGACCCGTCTCGACCGATTCGAGGTTCTGATAGGCGAGCTCGACCGTGGAAAGGATGTTGTTGAAGAGGGCCGGCTGCGCCGTGGGGCGGCCGTCCCGTCCGTAGGCGAAGCATTTGCGTTTGGCATAGGCGTCGCCGAGTTCGTCTTCGTCATCCCAGGTGCCGGAATTGACGAGATAGTTGACGTTCGCGCCATACGCGCCATCGGCATTCGAGAAGACCCGAAGGGCAGCGGTTTCAAGATCAGCGCCGGAGGCAGCCATCCACAGTACGGCATGCTTGCGGGCGAAGTTCATCTCGTGCGGCTCGTCGGCACTGGCCGCAGCATAGGCCGCGTCCGCCAGCATCCGCGTCTGCAGGGGCAAGAGATCGCGGAAGATTCCGGACAGGGTGACCATCACGTCGACGCGCGGACGGCCGAGAGTTTCCAGCGGAATCAGATCGGCGCCGGCGAGGCGGCCATAGGAGTCGAAGCGCGGCACGGCGCCGAGCAGCGCCATCGCCTGGGCAATCTGGGCGCCTTCGCTCTTCAGGTTATCCGTGCCCCAGAGGATGATCGCCATCGACTCCGGATAGCGGCCCGTATCGGCCCTGTGGCGGGCGAGCAGACGATCGGCCTGACGGCGGCCATCGGCAACGGCAAAGGCGCTCGGCAGGCGGAAGGGATCGAAGCCGTGGATGTTTCGGCCGGATGGCAGGATTTCCGGCGTGCGGATCAGGTCACCGCCCGGCACGGGCGGGGTATAGCCGGCGTCCAGTGCATGGATCAGCGCGGCCATTTCATGGTCTTCGCTCAGCAGCGCATTGGTACGCACGAGGCTGGTGATCTCCTCGGCGCGGCTTTCGAGCTTCAGCTTGCGGACAATCTCGGCCGGGGCCTCGCCCGCCACGATGGCGTCGAAGGCAGCGGCCGGCAGAACGTCTTCGCCATGTGCCGGCGGCATCAGGGCCATCATCTCGCGGCGGTCAGCCGGGCCGAGGCCCTTGCCGGCGACATGCAGGCCGTTCGGGATCAGCGAGGATTCGACTTCGGCAAGCTTGACCCGGATCGCCTCGATCCGGTCGCGAGTCCGGTCGAACGAAGCGGAAGGCAGAATGTCGAGTTCGGCGGCCTGCGCGAAGATCATCTCTTCGAGATCGGCGCGCTCGGCGTCGGCATCCGGCGCCAGGCCGCGCCAGCGGCCGATGGTGGCCGACAGATCCGACAGGCCGCGATAGAGTCCGGCCTCGGTAACCGGCGGCGTCAGGTAGCTGACGATGGTGGCATTACCGCGGCGCTTGGCAATCGTCGCTTCGGACGGATTGTTGGCGGCATAGAAGTAGATGTTCGGCAGGTCGCCGAGCAGGTAGTCCGGCCAGCAGTCGCCCGAGAGGCCCGACTGTTTGCCCGGCATGAATTCCAGCGCGCCATGCGTGCCGAAATGCACGACCGCATCGGCCGCGAAGGTCTGCTTCAGATAGGTGTAATAGGCTGCAAAGGCGTGGGTCGGCGCGAAGCCCTTCTCGAAGAGCAGGCGCATCGGGTCGCCTTCATAGCCGAAGCCCGGCTGCAGGCCGACCAGAACATTGCCGAACCGGGCGCCGAGCACGAAGATTGCGCGGCCATCGGTCAGCACGCGTCCGGGCGCAGGGCCCCAGGCGGCTTCGATATCCTTCAGGCGGCGCTCGCGGCGCACATGGTCCGTGACCGGAATTTCGGCCACCACATTGGCCTCGGTGCCGAAGCGTTCCTTGTTGCCTTCCAGCAGCGCGTCTTTCAGGTCCTCGACGGAATCCGGAACCTGCACGCCATACCCTTCGGCCTCGAGGCGCTTCAGGAAATTGAACAGGGATTCGAAGACCGACAGGTAGGCGGCGGTGCCGACGCTGCCGGAGTTGGGGGGGAAGTTGAACAGCGTGATCGCAAGCTTGCGGCTGGCGCGCGCGGAGCGCTTCAGCCTGACCAGCTTGTCGACCCGTGCGGCGAGTTGCTCGGCCCGCTCTGGGCAGGCCTGCATGCGTCTGTTGTCATCGGCGAAAGTGCAACGGCGGGCGCATCCGGTGCACGTCGTGCCATGATCGGCGCGCCCGCCGATGACAATGGATCCCGTCGCGCCGTCGAGTTCTGGAAGAGCGACCATGATGGTCGTCTCGATCGGCGTCAGCCCGCGCGCATTCGCGCCCCAGTCCGATAGGGACTGGAACTCCGACGCCAGGGCGCAGACATAGGGAATATCGAGGGCCTTCAGCATCTCGACGGCGCCTTCGGCATCATTGAAGGCCGGGCCGCCGACGAGCGAGAAGCCGGTCAGGGAAACGAGAGCATCGATCGTGGGCGTCTCGCCGCGCATGAAGAAGCGGCGGATCGCGGACCGGGCATCAAGGCCGCTCGCGAAAGCTGGGATGACGCGCATGCCGCGCGCCTCGAGGGCGGCGATGACGCCGTCATAGTGTCCGGCATCGCCGGAGGTGATGTAGGAGCGCAGCACGAGCAGGCCGACGGTCGGACGATTGCCGTCGGCCTTGGGCAGGGCGTCCAGCCGTTCGGCCACCTTCGGCTTCATCTGCGGATGGTAGAGACCGGTTTCCGGGAACTCTTCCGGCGGCAGGGGATTCATCTTGCCGCGTAGGTGGGCGCGCGGGCCGCTGGCATAGCGGTCGACCAGGAAGCGCACGGCATTGGCGATGTTCTTTTCCGAACCCGCCAGCAGATACTGCATCGTGACGAAATAAGCGCGCACGTCCTGGGCCATTCCGGGAATGAAGCGCAGGATCTTGGGAAGGCGGCGCAGCGTCTTCATCTGCTGCTCGCCGGACTTGGCCTTGTCGCCCGAACCGCCGCGCAGGCGCTTCATCAGGGCAATCGGGCCGCTGGCCGGCTTCGACATGTCGAACCGGTCGAGGCGCGTCAGCTGCACGACTTCCGAGGCCGACATTGCGCCGACAATGGCGTCAAAGGAATCGCGACGGGCCTGCAGGGCGGGCAGCACCGCCTTGATGTGGTCCTCAAGGAACAGCATCGAGGCGAGCACGAAATCAGCTGTGCCGATATCTTCGATGGCGCGGGCGAGTGCCTTGGGGTGACGGTCGAACTCAGAGGCCGGGTGGAAGGCCAGCGACAATCCCGGATGTGTGCGGCGCAGCTCCGCCTCCGCCGCGCGAATCGCCGTGCCAAGGTGCGAGTCGAGCGACAGGATGACGACCCGGACGGGCGTCATATCAACAACGGTGGTGCGCTTAGCGGCCATAGCTCGCCTTTGCGTCATAGAGGGTTTCGAGCGTGATCGTCTCGAGATGCTTGTCGCGGGCGAAGGCCTCGGTGTTGCGCTTCGCCTTGCCGCGCACAAAGAACGGGATCTTCCTGAGCTCGTTCTCGGCTTCCGGCGCCCAGTGCAGCGCCGCCGCTTCCCCTGCCCCGGCATCGGCGGCAGCAACGACCGCTTCCGCCACTTTCTCTGCGGCGCCATGGCCACCAAGGTGGGAGGCACCGGCCGAATCGTTGAATTCAAAATCTTCGCGGAACATGCCCAGCAGGTGTTCTTCGAGGCCCATGATCAGCGGGTGGACCCAGGTGTCGAAGATCACGTTGGCGCCTTCAAAACCCATCTGCGGGGCATAGCGCGCCGGGAAATCCTGAACGTGCACCGGCGCGGAAATGACCGCACACGGAATGCCGAGACGCTTGGCGATGTGGCGTTCCATCTGCGTGCCGAGGATCAACTCCGGCTGCAGGCGGGCGATCGCAGCTTCGACTTCCAGATAGTCTTCGGTGATCAGCGCCTCGAGACCCAGCTCCGTCGCGGCTTCGCGAACGGGGCGGGCGAATTCTCGGTTGTAGCAGCCGAGGCCGACCACGGTGAAAGCGAGCTCATCAGCCGCAACGCGGGCCGCGGCCAGCGCATGCGTGCCATCGCCGAAGATGAAGACGCGTTTGCCAGTGAGATAGTTCGAGTCCACCGAACGCGACCACCAGGGCATGTTGCTGGCAAAGGCCGAAAGGTCGGGCACTTCGATACCGGCAAGGCCGCAGACTTCGACGATGAAGTCGTTCGTCGCGCCGACGCCGATCGGGATAGTCTTCGTGTAGGGCTGGCCGAATTCCTTTTCGAGGAAACGGGCGGCCACATCGGCAATCTCGGGATAGAGCGAGACGTTGAAGTCTGCCGCCGGCAGGCGGGTCAGGTCCTCGGGCGTTGCGCCGAGCGGGGCGACGACATTCACATCGATACCAAGCTGGAACAGGAGGCCTGTGATCTCGCGCACGTCATCGCGGTGGCGGAAGCCGAGCGCGGTCGGGCCGAGCACGTTGCAGACCGGGCGGCGCAGGCGGCTCTCCGGCGCTTTCGGCTGCGCGGTGGCAAGCCCCCGCACGAGACGGTAGAAGGTTTCCGAGGCGCCCCAGTTTTCCTTCTTGGAATAGGAAGGCAGCTCCAGCGCGATCACCGGCACCGGCAGGTCGAGCGCCTTGGCGAGGCCGCCCGGATCATCCTGGATCAGCTCGGCGGTGCAGGAAGCGCCGACAATCATCGCCTGCGGCTGGAAGCGGGCATAGGCGTCGCGCGCGGCGCGCTTGAAGATTTCGGCGGTATCCGAGCCGAGATCACGCGCCTCGAACGTCGTGTAGGTCACTGGCGGGCGCTTGGCGCGCCGTTCGATCATCGTGAACAGAAGGTCCGCATACGTATCGCCCTGCGGCGCATGCAATACGTAGTGGAGGCCTTCCATGGCGGTGGCGATGCGCATCGCGCCGACATGCGGGGGGCCTTCATATGTCCAGACGGTGAGTTGCATCAGACCGCGAGCCTCGTACGCCGGATAAGCGGGCGTGCGAACAGCTCGGCGAGGTCGCCGCATTGTTCATAGCCCTGGATGGGGGTGAAGACGAGTTCGATCGACCATTTGGTCGTCAGCCCTTCGTCCTCGAGCGGATTGGCAAGACCGAGGCCGCACAGCGTGACATCGGGGCGCGACTCGCGGCAGCGGTCGAGCTGCAGGTCCACATCCTGGCCCTCGCTGATGCGCACGTCGGCGGGCAGCAGCGACAGCTCGTCCGCCATGTGCACGCTGTGCAGATAGGGCGTGCCGACTTCCGTCAGCGTCATGCCGAGCTCACGCGACAGGAAGCGCGCCAAAGGAATTTCGAGCTGGGAGTCGGGGAAGCAAAACAGCGACTTGCCGGCCAGAGTGTCATTATAGCGGGCGAGCGCGCGGGTGGCGCGGGCACGCGGCATCTCGGTGATCGCGTTGAAGCGCTCTTCGGTCACGCCGAACGCGTCGGCCGCAGCCTTCAGCCAGGACGTGGTCCCCTCGGCGCCGAGCGGGAACAGCGCCGGCAGATGTTTGGCACCTCGCGCTTCCAGCGTGCGGGCGGTGTCGCGCAGCCAGGGCTGGGCGAGCAGGAATTTCGTGTTCGGGCCTACCGGCACCATCGCGCCCGCCTTGCGGCTAGGCAGGAAATGCACCGGGCCGATGCCGAGCGCCTCGAAGATGCGGGCGAACTGGTCTTCCACCACGTCCGCCAGCGCGCCGACGACAACAAGTCCGGGCGCGTCGGTCGCGGGAAGTTCCGGCACCATCGCCGTCAGGCAGGCATCTTCGCCCTGCGTGAAGGTCGTCTCGATGCCGCTGCCGGAATAGTTGAGGATCCGCACACGGGGCGAATAGGTCATCGACAGGCGCTCGGCGGCGCGGCCAAGGTCCAGCTTGATCACTTCCGACGGGCAGGAGCCGACGAGGAAGAGCAGCTTGATCTCCGGCCGGCGCTCCAGCAGGCGTGAGACCGTCTTGTTCAACTCTTCATTGATGTCGGCCATGCCGGCCAGGTCGCGCTCTTCGATGATCGCGGTGGCGAAACGGGGTTCGGCGAAGATCATCACACCGGCCGCCGACTGCATCAGGTGCGCGCAGGTGCGCGAGCCGACGATCAGGAAAAACGCGTCCTGCATCTTGCGGTGCAGCCACATGATCGAGGTCAATCCGCAGAAGACTTCACGCTGCCCCCGCTCGCGCAGCACCACTCTGGCGGGTGTTGCGGCGCAGGACTTGTCAATGGGCGGCGGGATCAGTTGGGTCAAGCGGCGGCCTCCTGGCCGGGGCCCGGGTCGAGTCGGGCGAGTCGCAACTTCCAGACGAACTGGGCGGCGTTGACGACGTAAGTGGCATAGCCGGCGAGGGCGACGGCAAGCTGCTGGCCGGGGGATCCGATACCGGCCACCAGCATCACTAGATAGGCCGTGTGCAGAGCAATCACGATCATCGAAACCGCGTCTTCCCAGAAGAAGGCCGGCGCGAAGAGATACTTGCCGAAAACATCATTCTCCCAGATCGCCCCGGTGATCATGATGGCGTAAAGTATGAATGTTTTCAGGATGATAGAGGCGGTCGCGATGCCCAACCCTTCACCGGTCGTCAGATAGCGGACGACGAGGATCACGCTCGCAAAAAAGACCAGAAACTGCAGCGGCGCGAGAACGCCTTGAACCAGAGTCCAGGGCGAGGCGTCACGGCGGCGGCGCTGCTCGGCGGTATACAGCGGCACCCTCCTCCTCGCTTCGATGGGCTGGTCAAACATGGCCACGTACCCTGCCGCTCCCATTCTCGTTAAGACATGACGATAGCGCTGGATGACCGTATGTCAATCTACGTTTACGTCTATCTGGCTTTACGGTTGCGCCGGAACGGGCGAGTTTTTTGGTCAATTACTCGGATTTGGATAGATTCGGCCAAAATCTCATGCTACCAACACGAGTGGAGTGACCCGTCGCATGGACAACCCTTCCAATATGTGCAGCGCGGATCATGTTAACGAACAAGGCAGTGGCGTGCTCCCAGGCGCCCCTGCCCGATGGCTGGCTTCTGTGCCCGGAAACTTTGCCCGACACGGTCACGCAGGAACCCTCCGGTCCCTGCCTGAGAATGAAAAACCAGCCGGGAGCCGGACCGGACGGCACGCAGCCTACGCGTGCTTTCTGAAACCGGCCGCAGGGAGGAACTAATGGCGCCGGATCATCAACCCGCTCGCAGGCTCAGGGACGGACCCGAACCGGATTTCGTCGTCCGGCCGATCCCCTTCCTGGTCGGCCTCTGGCGACAACTCGGCGCCGACCCGGTTCCAAAGAGAACACCCTCCGAAGAACCCGAACTTTTTGCGGCCCTGCAGACCGAGATCATTCCGCGCCTCATGATTGCCAACCAGCTTTCCGAAAACCCGCCCAAGGCGGCTTCAGGCTCGCTCGAAAGCCGGGGCACGGCTTTTGACTTGTCCGATCGCACGACCTTCCTGGATGCGCTGTTGTCGGACGATTCCGAGCTTGCCGCCCAGATCATCGAGGGCCACCTTGGCCGTGGCCACGAACTCTCCAACGTCCTGATCGAGCTGTGCGCCTGGGCCGCGCGCGAGATGGGCGAAATGTGGACGGATGACCGCGTCAGCTTTGTGGACGTCACGATCGGCGTCTGCCGGTTGCACGATGTCGTGCATCGCTTTTCAGGCTCGGCTGAAACCGCCCAGGCGCCGGCCGTCGGTGCGGCGCCGAGCATCCTGATTGCCAGCGCCCCCGGGGAACAGCACGTCTTCGGCGTGCTCGTGGCATCCGAGCTGTTCCGCCAGCAAGGCTGGGACGTGACCACCGACACAAGTGGCGACGCAAACGCGATCGTGCGCCAAGTCTCCACGCGCCGATTCGACCTCGCCGGGCTCTCGGTTTCGCATGACGGCGCTGTCGGAGACCTCACGGATCTGGTCTCGGCGATGCGGAAGTCTGCAAAAAATCCGTCGATGAAGATGTTAGCGGGAGGCCAGCTTTTCCAGCATTCTCCGCATATTGCGGAGCAAATCGGAGCTGACGGAATCGCAGGGAGCGGCCTCGACGCCCCCGAACTCGCGAGGAAATTGTTGGCAAGATCAGAGCCGGACTGCTAGGGGGCTTTTGAGGGTAGCCCCCGCAGTCTGTTTGGAACGATAATGGATGCTCCGTCTTACCCTTCGGCACCTAAATCCTCGTTCCGCGATGCAGAGAAGCATCTCTCGGGGTTGGACTCGCAGGCCATAGCCGTCCTGCTGGAGCAGGCCTCCGACATTGCTGTCATCATCGAGAACGGTCTTGTGAAAGACGTTGCGATTGCGTCTGAAGAGCTTCGCCGCACCGGCTTTGCCGCCGGCTGGATCGGCCGGCCGTGGATCGACACCGTAACCGCCGACAGCCGCACCAAGATCGAAGCGCTGCTAAGCATCGCGGAAGGCAAAGGCCCCGTCCGGCCTCGCCAGGTGAACCATCCCTCCGGCGGAATCCGGGACGTACCGGTCGCCTATCGCACCGTGCGCGCGCAGGCCCGCGGCCCGCTCATCGCCCTCGGGCGTGACCTGCGCGAAGTGGCCGACCTGCAGCAGAAGCTGGTCAAGGCGCAGCAGGATATCGAGCGGGACTATGCGCGCCTTCGCAAAGCGGAAGCCCGCTACAAGATGGTGTTCGAAGCGGTCGCCGAGCCGATCCTGATCGTGACCTCCGAAGAATTGCTGATCGAGGCCGCAAACCGCGCCGCCGGAAAGCTGCTCGGAATCGATGCCGAGCGTCTGGCCCGCGCCGATTTTCCGGGCCTGTTTGCGCCGCGCGCCGCCCGCGCGGTCGAACGCATGGCCGCCAAGGCGCTCGCCTCGGGCACGGCGACGTCGGAGAAAACAGAACTCGCCAACGGCAAGAAGATCGACCTGTCGGCTTCGGTGTTCGGACAGGGCAGCGACGCGCGCCTTGTCGTGAAGATCGGCGGCGAAGCGGCCGAAACTCAGTCGGGCTCGAACCGCGAGCAACTTCTCCGCACTCTTGAAGACCTGCCCGACGCCTTCGTTGTCACCGATGACGAGCTGCGCATTCTGGCGGCCAACCGCGCCTTCCTCGAGATGGCACATCTCAGCGATGAGGAGCACGCCAACGGTGTGCCGGTATCGAAATACCTTGGACGTTCCGCGACTGATCTCAATGTCCTCGTCTCGACCCTGAAGACCAATGGTACCGCCCGGAATTTCGCGACCGTGCTGCGCGACCGGTTCAACAGCGAAGAGCAGGTCGAAGTCTCGGCAGTCGCGACCGGCGCGCCGCGTCCGACCTATTACGCTTTCTCCGTCCGCATCGTGACGCGCCGCATCGCGGCCGAGCCGGCGCCGGGCGAGGAACTGCCCCGCTCGGTGGACCACCTCACGAACCTTGTGGGCCGCATGCCGCTCAAGGACATCGTCCGCGATTCGACGACGCTGATAGAACGCCTCTGCATCGAGGCCGCCCTGAAGCTGACCGATGACAACCGCGCCTCGGCCGCCGAAATTCTGGGCCTCAGCCGGCAGGGTCTTTATTCGAAGCTCAAGCGCTTCGGCATCGAAGACAAGAACTGACGCCCCTTCCCGGATTATCCGCCTACGAATCACCCGGATTCCGGGCCTGAATCGCGTTGCGCTTGGTTGACACTCCAGAGCGTCAACCGTAGTTTACACTTATGCTGCAGACACACGACATGGCAGGGTCCCGCAGGCTGCCGCAGCCCTCTGCGGTGCTTGAGCTTTTCAAGCCGGTCACCTGGTTTGCAGCGATGTGGGCCTACATGTGCGGCGCCGTCTCCAGCGGCCAGCCGCTGGTCCCGAACCTGCACCTCCTGCTCGGCGGCATGCTGCTCGCCGGGCCGATGGTTTGCGCGTCCAGCCAGGCAGTGAACGACTGGTATGACCGGCATGTCGACGCAATCAACGAGCCCGGCCGGCCCATCCCGTCCGGCCGCATCCCCGGCCAGTGGGGCCTCTATCTTGCGATCATCTGGTCGGCGCTGTCGCTTGCGCTCGGCTACGCGCTCGGCACCTGGGCCTTTGTCGGCACCGTGTTCGCTGTCTTCCTCGCCTGGGCCTATAGCGCGCCGCCGCTGCGGCTGAAGCTGAATGGCTGGTGGGGCAATGCGGCGGTCGGAATATCCTACGAGGGCATTTCCTGGTTCACCGGCGCGGCCGTGATGCTGGGCGCCCTGCCCCATCCGCTGATCCTGATCCTCGCGCTGCTGTATTCGATCGGCGCGCATGGGATCATGACGCTCAACGATTTCAAGTCGATCGACGGTGACACGCGAATGGGTGTGCGCTCCCTGCCGGTGCAACTCGGCCCCGACCGCGCCGCACGGCTTGCCTGCGTGGTGATGGCGGTGCCGCAGATGGCGGTGATCCTGCTGCTGATCGGCATCGGACGGCCCGTGCATGCTGTCATCGTGCTCGCGCTGCTCGGCGCGCAGGTCTGGCTGATGCGGACCCTGCTGGCAGACCCGCGCGGCAAGGCGATCTGGTACAGCGCCTTCGGCGTGCTGCTGTATGTGCTCGGCATGCTGGCGAGCGCCTTCGCCGTTGCGCCCTGGTCAGTCGGATGACCCGCGCGCCAGCGCCCTTCGGATGGCTTGGCATCATCCGGCTCGGCCTGGTGCAAACCTCGCTCGGCGCGATTGTCATCCTGATGACCTCGACGCTGAACCGCGTGATGGTCGTCGAACTCGGCCTTGCCGCGGCCATCCCCGGATTGCTCGTGGGTTGGCATTACGCGGTGCAAATGTCCCGGCCGCGCTGGGGATATGGCGCGGATGCGGGCGGGCGGCGCTCGCCCTGGATCCTCGGCGGCATGGCGGTTCTGGCGCTCGGTGCCATCAGCGCCGCGTTTGCGGCCTCGCTGATCCCTGCGAACTTCTGGGCCGGCTTTCTGTTGTCGGTGCTGGCCTACGCGCTGATCGGTGCCGGCGTCGGTGCGGCGGGCACGAACCTGTTGGCATTGCTGGCAATCCGCACCGAGCCCTCGCGCAAGGCGGCGGCGGCGGCGATTGTCTGGATCATGATGATCATGGGCTTCGTGCTGACCGCCGGTATCGGCGGAGGATTCCTGAAGCCGTTCAGTTTCGAGCGGCTGATCCTTGTCACCTCGGCGGTTTCCGCGATCGCGCTGGCCGTCACTTTCGCCGCGCTCTACGGGCTCGAAACACTCCAGAAACAGTCCACAAGTCCGCCCGAAAAACTTGTGGAGAGTCCAAACGGCGGAAAAGCCTTCAAGGCCGCGCTGATGGAGACCTGGGCCGACCCGCAAGCGCGCCGGTTCACGATTTTCGTCTTCGTCTCGATGCTGGCCTACAGCGCGCAGGACCTGATCCTCGAACCCTTCGCCGGCCTCGTGCACGGGTATGATGCAGGCAGCTCGACGCAGCTCGCGGGCCTGCAAAACATGGGCACGCTGCTCGGCATGATCCTGACCGCGGTGGCCGGAACGGTGATTGGCAAGTCGCGCGCCGGGTTCATGCGGGCCTGGACCGTAGGCGGATGCATCGCCTCGGCAGCGGCGCTGCTGTCGCTCGGCCTTGGCACGCATGCGCTGGGCGCGGACTGGCCGCTGGTGCCGAATGTCGTGGCGCTCGGCGTGGCGAATGGCGCCTTTGCCGTGGCCGCGATCGGATCGATGATGACGCTGGCGAGCGCCGGGCCGAAGCAGCGCGAAGGCACGCGGATGGGCCTGTGGGGCGCAGCGCAGGCGATTGCCTTCGGCCTTGGCGGCTTCCTCGGCGCGGCGGCGGTGGATGTCTCGCGCGCCGTGATGGACGCGCCGGCACCGGCCTTCGCACTGGTCTTCGCGGTTGAAGGCCTGATCTTCCTTGTGGCGGCGGCCCTCGCGCTGCGCGTTGGCGAAACCAGCGCCGATGCCTCGCGCCTGCCTGCCCTTCCGAGCACTGAATTCCTAGCGGTCCGATCCGGAGAGACAACATGACCCATCCGAACACTGACGAAATCTATGACTGCGTCGTGGTCGGCGGGGGGCCTGCGGGCGCGACCGCAGCCCATGACCTTGCCCGGGCCGGGCGGCGCGTGCTGCTGCTCGACAAGGCCGGACGCATCAAGCCCTGCGGCGGGGCGATTCCGCCGCGCCTGATTCAGGATTTCGACATTCCGGAAAGCGTGATCGTGGCGCGCGCCCGCGCGGCGCGAATGATTGCGCCCTCGGGGCGCGTCGTCGACATGCCGGTCGAAGGCGGCGCGGTCGGCATGGTCGACCGTGAGCATTTCGATGAATGGCTGCGCGTGCGCGCGGCAAAGTCCGGCGCCGAGCGGCGCGCGGGAAGCTTCGTCACCATCGAACGCGAAGCGGATGGCACGGCCAACATCATTTACAAACCGAAGGATGACGAGAGTGGCACGCTGCGCATCCGCACGCGCACGGTGATCGGCGCGGACGGGGCAAAGTCGCGCGTGGCGGCCGAGGCGATTCCCGGCGGCGGCGAGACGAAATGCGTGTTTGCCTATCACGAGATCATCAAGTCTCCCGCCCCGACCGACGGGTTCGATCCGGCGCGCTGTGACATCTATTATCAGGGTCGCCTGTCGCCGGATTTCTATGCCTGGGTGTTCCCGCACGGCGAGACGACGAGCGTCGGTGTCGGTAGCGCCAACAAAGGATTCTCGCTGCGCGATGCGATCCGTACACTGCGCAAGGATATCGGCCTCGACACCGCGCAACTGGTGCGCAAGGAAGGCGCGCCGATACCGCTGAAGCCGCTGAAGCGCTGGGACAATGGCCGCGACGTGATCCTGGCCGGCGACGCCGCCGGTGTGGTTGCCCCGGCCTCCGGCGAGGGCATCTATTATGCGATGCTAGGCGGGCGTGAGGCGGCGACCGCGATTGGCGAGCTGCTGGCGACCGGCGACGTGCGCGCGCTGGCCGCAACGCGCAAGCGCTACATGAAGGCACACGGACAGGTGTTCATGATCCTCGGGATCATGCAGCATTTCTGGTACCGATCCGACAAGCGCCGCGAGGGTTTTGTGGCGATGTGCAATGACAAGGACGTGCAGCGCCTGACCTGGGACGCCTATCTGAACAAGCGCCTCGGCAAGCCAGATCACATGGCGCACCTGAGAATCTTCCTGAAGGACACCGCGCACCTGCTCGGCCTCGCCCCTTCCCGGCCGAAGCAGACGTGACGGCGAGACGGCCGCTACTCATCGCGGCCGGCGCGGCGCTGGCGACCGCAATTGCCGGCGGCGCGATGACGCGCATCGATGACTGGTACCGGGCGCTGGAGAAATCCGCGCTCAATCCGCCTGACTGGGCCTTCGCGCCCGCCTGGACCATCATCTATGCGCTGGCCGCGCTTTCGGCGGCGACCGCGTGGCGGGACGCCAGGAACCAGCGCGACCGGTCGCTGGTGACCATCCTCTTCTTCATCAATGCCGTGCTGAATATCGCGTGGAGCGTAGTCTTCTTCACGCTGCGCCGGCCGGACTGGGCGCTGGCGGAAGTCGCGACGCTCTGGATCTCGGTGGCCGTGATCGCCGCTTTCCTCGCGCGCTTCTCGCGCACCGGCAGCTTGCTTATGCTGCCCTATCTCGCCTGGGTGACCTATGCCGCCTACCTCAATTACAAGGTGGTCGAGCTGAACGGGCCTTTTGGTTGAGACGGGGCTTAAGCGGGAGCGGGCATGACACTTGAAAGCTGGATGTTTGATCTGGTGCTGGCCGGCGTTGCGGCGGAGTTTGCGCTGCTCGCTTTTCTGCTGGTGCGCAGCGGGAACCGGGCCTGGGCCTGGCCGCTCTTCTGGTTCCTGGCTTCGGGCGGCCTTCTGATGGCAGCGGTGCGCGGCGCGCTGAGCGGCCTGCCGCATGCCGTGATCGGCGGCGTACTGTTTGTCAGCCTTCTGACGCACCTCGCCTGTTTGTGGACAGCGTGGAAGCTGGTTCGGGCAAATCGCTAGCTGCTGCAGAGTCTATACCTTCCGACGTGTCATCCCGGCGAAAACCGGGACCTAGACATTCAAGCCTGCAGCAAAGCGACTTCACTGGGGCCCGGCTTTCGCCGGGATGACACGGATTGGAGATGTTCTGGATTTCATCGGAGCCCGCAAAGAGAAAGGCCGGGCCCGGATTATCCGGACCCGGCCTTTTTCAGTTCACCCGGATGGGCTGCCAGATCAGAACCTGGCGAAGCCGTTATCCGCGCCCCAGAGGAACCAGTTGTCGACAACGGTGCCCGTGAGCAGGACGCCAATGCCGCCGGTGATCGGGCAGAGGATGGCGAACCACCAGGCCCAGCGGTGGATGGATTCCATCGAGGCATTGAAGCCCATCGTCCAGCGCCAGAAGAGGGCTGCACGCTCGGACGCCGTGCCCCGGTCCGTGATCTGCTCGATCTCGCGCTCGCCGCCATAACGGCCAACAGCAAGGATCGTTGCGCCATGCATGGCGAACAGGAGCGCCGACCCGTAGAGGAAGGCGATCGAGAGCATGTGGAAGGGGTTGTAGAAGAAGTTGCCGTAGACGAGCGAGAGATTGTTCGTCCAGTCGAGGTGCGAGAAGATACCGAAAGGCACCGCCTCGTTCCAGCTTCCCATCATCACGGGACGGATGAACCCGCAGACGAGATAAAGCCAGATGGCAGCCGCGAAGGCCCAGCTGACATGCGTCCCCATGCCGAGCGTTATCGCCCGGCGATAGGAGCGCACCCACCAGAGGAGGATCGAGGCCGTCAGGAACATGCCAGCCATCAACCACCATCCACCTTCATTCAGTGGCATGAAGATACTCAGGCCATGCTCCGGCAATGGCTGATCCAGCGACAGCCAGGGCAGCTGGCCGAAGAAACGGATCGGATCCCAGCCAACGCTGGCCCACATGTTGAGACCGATGATCTCGATGGCGATGAAGCCGCAGATCAACGAGGCCACACCTGACCAGCCGAGATAGACTGGCCCGATCTGGGCGTCCCCGATCCGGCCGAACAGGTGACTCGTCGTCGTCAGATTGTAGCGAGGTTCGCTGGCGCCCTCTTGCGGGATGCCATAGTCCGTGTGGCCGCGGACCTGAACCTGGGTGAAGATATTCTGATAGTCAGCCATGTGCAGATCCTCCTACACGCGCCAGATGGCGAGGTTTTTCCAGCCGTTCCACCAGTCGATCCAGGAGCCTTCATAGAGCGGGCCCGAGATGACGATGCAGATGGCGCTCCAGATGCCTGCCGAGAGGGCGAGGAAGAGGCCAAGACGGTGGATGCCCAGCGTGCCGATCGAGTAGCCGATGAAATCGCGGAAGAAGGCGTTCTCATGTTCCGGCGTCTTGACCGTCTTGCCACGGCCCGGATTGACGGCCGACAGGACGAGGCCGCCATGCATGGAGAGCGCGAGCGTCGTCGTGAAGAAGAACGTGATCGCAACCATGTGGGCGGGATTGTAGTGGAAGTTCCCGTACGAGTAGCCGACGTTTGACACCCAATCGAGGTGGCTCATGATCCCGTAAGGGAATCCGTGGCCCCAGGCGCCCATCAGGAACGGGCGGATGACGACCAGCGTGACATAGGCAAAGATCGCAACGCCAAAGGCGATGGGTACGTGAAGCCCCATGCCGAGCTTGCGGGAGATCTCGACTTCCCGGAGAGCCCAGGAGACGAAAGCACCGATCGCGCAGATTGTCACCATCTGCCAGATACCACCGTCCGCCATCGGAGCAAGCTGCAACCCGTATTCGAGCGGAGGCGGATCAATGCTGATCAGCCAGGGATTCCATGTGTCCTCCATCGACGCGCCCAGAAAGATGAGCGCCGTGCCGAGGAAAGCAAAGAAGATTGCCGTGATGCCGAAGAAGCCGACATAGAACGGGCCGATCCAGAAATCGAACAGGTCACCGCCGACAAGCGTGCCACCTCGAATCCGGTATTTTCTTTCAAAGTTGAGTAGCGCCATCGCAGGGGCTCCTTCGTTTGACGCGCGTCCGGGACATCCGGTATCTGCGCGCCGCTAATTCCTTCATGCGTGAGAGGCAGGTGGCGGACGGGCTAGGCCCATCCGCCATCCACCATTGGGTCAGGCACTCTGGACCGTATCAACCGTCAGCTCCGCAACAGCGGCCGGCGTGGTGCCGAGCCAGTTGTAGCGGGGTGAGCTGAGCAGGATGAAATGGATCAGAATTGCCAGCACGAACAGGAAAGCCGCCATGGCTACCAGGACGCGCCGGGGATCGAAAAGAAGCCAAATTCTCCACATAGGTCAGTCTCCTTATGCTTTGAAGCTTACGAGCGCGCTCGCGAGCCTCAGTGTGTCTTCTACCATCGCATAGCCGTTGGGGCCTGGTACCCAGGGCCGCCACGACCAGACGAGGAAGTGGGCGCCAACTGCGATCAACGTGAAGATGATGAAGCTCAGCATAAAGAGTTTGTGAAACGCTTGGGCTTCGGACGCTGTCAAACCAGTCAGCGACCCAGTCCTTTCATTTGCATTTTCGGCCATTAGTTTTTCTCCATTCGGGCCTAGGTCAGTGACCGCAACAGCGCCCTGCTGCGATCCAGTTGACGGCGCGGCTAACCGCTCCGCCAAAAGCTTGTGTCAATCGTATACGGATGATGGGAACTCCCGATCATCTGTGGACGAAGAACCATGGGACGACACTGCGGGTGAGGTCGGCCGCTTCGGCGAAGGCGGACGGGCGGGCGCCCATGCGTGCCTTCGAGCCAGAGCGCGGCAGAACCCGCCTCAGCATCGCAATGACGAGGAAAACCGGATAGATCAGCGCTTCGTACGCGATCATCGCGTCGCGATCCCGGTCCCGCGGATGATCCGCTGTCTGGAATTTCACTAGTGCCATGACGTTCCTCCTCGTCGTATCTTCACTCCGCCTGCCCTCTCCGCTTCCGGATCAGGCAGCGCGGTAACCTTCAATTTCAGTCCGGGTTCGCCGGACTGTTTCGACCGTGACCCGGCCTGACCCTTCCCGGCTGGCCAGCGCTTCAGCGTGATCGCGAAGCCGCTTGGCAGCGGAAATCCGTGTCAGGACGGAATATTTCGAAATGTAAGTCTCAAGCTCGTCATTGGCGGCTTCGTCCCAGACGATCTGGACAGCGCGGGCCGGGGTGGCCTCGGCCTGGTCCATCGTGGTGGCGAGCGGCAGGATGTGGAACAACGCATCGAACAGCGCGTTGCAGTATTCCTGGACAACATAGGTCGCGCCCGAGTAGCCCATGAAGGGTGTACCGGTATGGCGCCGGATGATGGCCCCCGGGAATGAGGCTGGGACCCAGACAGACCGCGCGCCGGTCTCCTGCATGTACATGCGCTCGTTGAAACTGCCGAACAGCACGAAGGGCGCGTTCGTCTTGATCAATTCGCGCACAGCGTCGTTGTCGGTTTTCTTGCCGGCCACGCGGGTGACGGCGAAATTGCACGGGATGCCGAGATCGTTCTCGAGGAAATTGCGCAGTCCGCGCGCATGCGTCTCGTTGGCCACGATGCCGAAACTGGCGGTGGCGAAGAAGTCCTGGGTGACCGAGCGCCAGAGATCCCAGAGCGGCTTCAGCGTCGAGTGTTTCTCGGCCTCGATGAAGGGCTCGGGATCGAGACCCGTCAGCTCGCCAAGGGCGCGCAGGAACTTTGTGGTCGAGTGCAGGCCGATGGGCGCTTGCAGGTAGGGCTGGCCGAGCGCTTCACAGAGATTGCGCCCATACTCGCGGTACATGCAGACGTTGACGTCGGCATCGATCAGCCGGCGGACATCCGCGACATGGCTGCCGAGCGGGAAGGCCATGTTGATATCTGCGCCGATGCCTTCGATGAGGCGGCGGATCTCGGCGAGATCCGAGGGGCCGTTGAACATGCCATAGGCGGGACCGATGATGTTGACCTTCGGCTTGGCACCTTCGACCTTCTTGGCAGGCTTTGGATTGCGGCCCTTGGTCTGGCCATATTCGGTCCAGAGCCAGAGCATGGCGCGGTCCGCCGTTTGCCACTGGTCCTCGTCGATCGTGCGCGGGAGGAAACGCTGGATGTTCGAGCCTTCCGGCGTGACGCCGCCGCCGATCATTTCAGCGATAGAACCGGTCACGACGACGGCGGGAAGTTCAGGATCGAGCACGGCGCGGGCGCGTTTCATCGCAGCCTCGGTGCCATGCTGGCCGAGCTCTTCCTCGCCGAGGCCGGTGACCACGATGGGCAGCTCATGCGGCGGCAGAGCGTCGGTATAGTGAAGAACCGAAGTGACAGGGAGATTCTCGCAACCGACGGGGCCGTCGATGACAACCTGCAGGCCCTTGATCGCCGTGAAGACGTACACGGCGCCCCAATAGCCCCCTGCCCGGTCATGATCCTGGATCAGCATCCTGTGGGTGCCTCCAGGTTGGCGGCCTGCTTCGCCTTGGCGGCAAGCTTGCGGCGCTGGTGTTCGCGGAATTCCTTGTTGATGGCCGGCTGGCCTTCCCAGACGCCGGCGGTATCGCCCGAGCCGACGCCTTCGAAGAAGCCCTTCATCACGTCGAAACGGTCCTTGCCGGCAATCGCGGCATTGATCACGTCGGCGAGCGAGCCCGCACCGGCAGGCCCCATCAGGGGCCGCGCGGAAATCAGGTTCGTGAAGTAGAGGCCGGGCGTTGCGATTTCTTTCGCCGCCTGGACAACCGGCGTGGTGCCGATGGCAAGGTCCGGCTTGAATTCGTGCATCGCGGCGATGTCCTGCTCCAGCGAAGCGCGGAACTGGACATGGACGCCTTTGGCTTCGAGCCATTCGCGGTCGGGGTCCGACCAGCGGGTGCGCGGCAGGGCTGTGCCGACATAGCGAAGGTCTGCGCCGCTCTCGACCAGGAGGCGGGCGACGAGCAGCTCCGAGCCCTCATAGCCCGACAGCGTGATCCGCCCACGGATGGGCTTGGACGCCAGCGCGCCGGCAATGGCGCCGCCGAACATGTTGCGTGCGGCATCAATCTTGGAGGCAGGTACGTTGGCGGCGTCGCCGATGGCTTTCAGCCAGGCGTCCGTACCATCGAGGCCGACCGGCGCAGAGCCGACGATCGGGCGTCCTGCGGCTTCGAACTCGCGGATGGAGGCAGTGTAGAAGGGGTGAACGGCGGCCACGACGGCGCCATCGAGCGCCGTGTAAAGCTCGCGCCACTCACGAGTCGGCACCACCGCGCCGGCCGCAAGGCCGAGCGGCTCGAGCATGCGCCCGATGATGACCGGATCGGCCGGGAACATTTCGCCAAGCAGGGTGACTTTCGGCAGATGCGCAGTGTCGTTAGCCGCGCGCTGGACGGGGCCAGTGAGCGCCTCCTTGCGGGCATAGGCGAGCATCGCGCCGGCGAGGACATCCTTTGCTTCCGCATGCGTCGGCACGCCGAAGCCCGGCACATCGATGCCGATGATACGGACACCGTTGATCTCGTCCGGCAGCAGGCGCAGCGGCACGCCGGAGGCGGTCGGCACGCAGAGATTGGTGATCACGATCGTGTCGTAGAGGGCGGGGTCAGCAGTTTTCTCCACGGCTTCCTTGATGTCCTCGAACAGCTTGCCGGTGACGAGCGTTTCGGAATTGAACGGCACATAGCCGACCGAGCGCTTGGCGCCGTAGAAATGCGACGTGAAGGTCAGTCCATAGACGCAGCAGGCAGAGCCCGAGAGAATCGTCGCCGTGCGGCGCATGCGCAGGCCGACGCGCAGGGAGCCGAAGGCCGGGCACATGCTCTGCGGCTGGTCGTGCGGGCCTTGCGGATAATCCTTCGCGTACTGATCGAGCACTTCGCTCTTGCCCGCAGCTTTGGCGGCCTTGAGCATCTCTTCCTTGCCGCCATGGCAGCCCGAGGCCTCGGCCACGGGCGCAGCCTCGGCCTTGGCTGTCATCGGGAGAACGACCGGCTGAACCGGGCGCTCACGATGCTCAAGAAGGGTGCGCTTGGAGGCCATCGTGATCAGATTTCCTCGTACACGACTTCGAGCGAGCGCTTCTCGGCCTCGGCAATGCCGCACATGTCGGCAACCGTGGCGGGCTCGAGCACGATGTCGCCGCCGGTATCCTTGGACGAGAAGAGGCCGAGCAGACCGTCCGACGTCAGAGGATTGGGACGGTTCGGGACCGAGCCGTGGATATTGGCAGCGAGTTCGGAGAACAGAGGACCCCATTCGGAGGTGCCGGTGCCGACGATCTGGTAATTGGCCGACTTGCGGCGGATGTCGTCATTGGCGGGAATGGTGGCAAGCACCGGGATGCCGACCGCATCGGCAAACGCGGCGGCTTCGCCGGTACCGTCATCGCGGTTGATGACCATGCCGGCCACGCCGACATTGCCGCCCATCTTGCGGAAGTATTCCACCGCCGAGCAGACATTGTTTGCGACATAGAGCGATTGCAGGTCGTTCGAGCCGACGACGATCACCTTCTGGCACATGTCGCGGGCGATCGGCAGGCCGAAGCCGCCACAGACCACGTCGCCCAGGAAGTCGAGCAGCACATAGTCGAAATCCCACTCATGGAAGCCGAGCTTCTCGAGCAGTTCGAAGCCGTGGATGATGCCGCGCCCACCGCATCCGCGGCCGACTTCGGGTCCGCCGAGTTCCATGGCGAAAACGCCGTAACGCTTGAAACAGACATCGCCGATGGCGACTTCCTCACCGGCGAGTTTCTTCTTGGAGGAAGTCTCGATGATCGTCGGGCAGGCCTTGCCGCCGAAGAGCAGCGAGGTTGTATCGGATTTCGGATCGCAGCCGATCAGGAGAACCTTCTTCCCCTGCTCCGCCATCATGCAGGAGAGGTTGGCGAGCGTGAAGCTCTTGCCGATGCCGCCCTTGCCATAGATCGCGATGATCTGCGTGTCTTTCTTGACCGGGCCGGTCGATACCGGATCGGGCTCGATCGAGGCTTCGTCGCGCAGGGCGCCGGCATAGTCGTCACCGGCATTGCGGGGTGTCAGGCGAAGAAGGTCAGACATCGGAGGAACCCCAGTCGATAATCATCTTGAGACAGGATGGATCGGAGAAGGCCTGGGCGTAGGCACCGGCGGCATTCTCCGAAGGCGAAACATGCGTGATGAGACCTGCCAGCGGCAGGCGGCCGGACTCGACCAGCGCGGTGACCGCGGTGAGATCTGACGGGCGCCATTCGGCAGCGACGCGAAGGCGCATCTCCTTGCGGAACGCCAGCGGGAAGGAGAAAGACGGGCGCGCGGCATAGAAGCCCGCGAGGCAAAGCTCGGCGCCGTGCGCGGCGTGCGGCAACACCTGGTCGATGATGTTTGCATCGCCGCTCATGTCGCAGATCGAGGCATAGTCGCGGCGCGAGTCGGTCTCCGGCGCGATGACGTGATAGTCAGCGGTTTCGCGGCGGGCGGCGCTGGTTTCCCAGACGACGGGATTGCCGCCGAGGGCAATGACGAGGCGCGCGGTGAGGCGGCCGAGGACGCCGTAACCGATGATCAGATCCGGCAGCGCGCCGCCGATGATGGCATGGTGCGCCGTGGCGGCGAGGGCAAGCAGCACGCCTTCCTGCGGATCGGCAAAGTGGATGCGGTGGGCCTTGGCGGCGGGCACGACGAGGCGCGAAGCGGTCGCGCCAAACAGGCCGTGCGCCTCTTCAAAGCAGCGCGCACCGGGCACGAAGACGATCTCGCCGATACGTTCGGGCGCGGCGTCAGAGCGGATGATACGGCCGACAGCTTCGTAGCCGGGCACCAGCGGATAACCCATGCCCGGGAAGGGCGGCATTTCGCCTGTCCACATCAGGCGTTCGGTTCCGGTACTGATGCCGGACCAGAAGATATCGACGACGACATCCTCAGCCTGCGGAGCAGTCAGGGTGAGCGTGCGCAGGCTGGCAGCGCGGTTGCCTTCGAACAGAACCGCCCGGGCGCGCAGGTCGAGCCGGCCCATAGCCGAGGGACGGGGCGCCCCGGCAGGCTGAGTGGGCTGCGAACCCTGCGACTCGATGACGCTCGTTTCCATGCCTGTCACTTTAGTTTGACAGTCTGAAGTGTCAATGTGGATTTACTAACGTTGCCCGTATTTCGGGCATTGACCTGAATCGTCAGCTCGCAATGATTGCGCTGACCAGGAGCGGCTGGGCGGTCTTCAATGGCCGGATCTGACTGAACCCGGCCTCCTCCAGGAGGGTGGCAAGCTCGTCCGGCCTGCGGGGGCTGCCCCGACCCATGGCCCAGAGGTAAAGGCCGAAATAGGCGTCGGCCATGGCCTCGGTGCCCGGGATTCCGGCCATCGGCTCGGCAATCAGCAGCCGTCCGCCAGGCGCAAGGGCCCGCCGGATCGACGACAGGAGCAGGCGAACAGGCCGGTCATCATGGTCGTGAACCACCCGGACGAGGGTGATGAGGTCGGCGCCTTCGGGCAGCGGCTCGCGCAGCATGTCGCGTGGCTCGAAGCGGAATCGGCCCGCGAGCGGGCCTTGGGACAGCTTCTCCTGCGCCAGCGCCGCGACGGGATGGAGGTCAACCAGCACGAGCTGCGGGCCCGGGTGACGCTCGCCCACTGCCGTCAGGAAGGCGCCCAGCCCGCCGCCGACATCCATCACCGTGTGATGGGTCCGGAAATCGTACGCATCCAATACGTTCTGGGCGATCAGCGCCTGTGTCTCGGCCATCAGCGCCGAATAGGCAGCCGCATCGCCCTTGCTGGTGGAGGTTTCGTAGGCCCAGAAGCGGGAGAGCTCAGTGTCGCTGCGGCGCTCCCGCAGCAGCGCGAGCGGATCGCCGATGTCGCGGTAGAAAGCCGCGTGATGACGCACCATCGCGAAGACGGACGGATTGCCCAGAAAGGCTGCGCCTGTTTCGCCGAGGCCGTAGCGGCCGTCGGACTGCACACGGACCAGCCCGAGCGCGGCCGCCGCGCGCAACAAGCGCTGCGCGCCTTCGAGCGGGATATCCGCAGCGTCTGCGAAGGCTGTGTCGGTGACCGGGGCATGACGCACCCGCTCAAGCAGGCGGCATTCGACGACCGCAGCGAGGACCTGCGAGTAGACAAAGCCGGCGACTAGGTCGAACGCGGCCTTCGCCTTCTTCCCGGCGATAGGCCGCGTAAAAGGGTTACGCACCGCCCAGGACTGGAAATTCGGATCTGAAATCAGACGATTGCGCCAGGCGGCGAAGCGATCGGCGAAGCTCATGGCGGCAGCCTCCCCGGCGCCTCGCTGGGATCAGGCGACGTTGCGCAAGAGGCTTTTCGGCATCAGGCGCGAGGCCTGGCCCTGCACGATTTCACGCAGCATCGGCGCGCCGGCGCAGGCGGGAATGGAGTCCGACGCATCGACGATCAGGCCCTTGAGGCGGGCAATCGCCCCGGCCACGCCAAAGCTCTGAACCGCGTTCGGCCGGAGGTGCGAGGCATCCTGACCCGACGGTTTGCCGAGTTCTTCCTCGCTGAGCAGCACGTCGCGCAAGTCATCGGCAACCTGATAAGCTTCGCCGAGACGCTCGCCAAGCGCGCGCCAGGGCGCGGGGTCGAGGCCAGCAGCTGCGGCGCCGGCCATCGAGGCGGCGACAAACAGGGCCCCGGTCTTCGCCTGGTGATAGGCGCTGAGATCGATCGAGGCTTCGCTTTCCCAGGCCTGTCCGGCCACGATTCCGCGCGGGGAACCAACGGCTTCGATCAGGATTGCCATCAGCGACGGTAGCACCTCGGGCGTCTCCCGGCTTTCGCGCAGCAGCGTATCGAAGGCCATGACGATGAGCGCGTCCCCGGCAAGGACGGCCAGAGGTTCGCCGAATTCGGTATGCACCGAGGGCTTGCCGCGGCGGGTGGCGGCGCCGTCAAAGGCGGGCAGGTCATCGTGCACGAGCGAGGCGCAGTGCATCAATTCAAGTGCGGCGCCGGCCCCGGAAGCGGCGGCGATCCCGCGCCCCTCCCCGCAGGCGGCCGCAACCGCGACGCAGAGTTTCGGCCGGACCCGGGCGCCGCCCGGAAACACGGCATGGCGGATAGCGCGGCCCAGCAAGGGCGGCGCACCTGGTCCTTCGGCGCCGGAAACCGAGCGTTCGAGAACCCTTTCGATCAAGCCATCTACGTCCATGGGCCCTCCAGATGTGTCATCTTATGTTGTCATTCTTGACTGTCAAACTGAATTGACGTTCTTTCGTTTCAAGAGGGAATCCGGATGGCCAATGCGAAATCAGCGCCTGCGGCCGAGCCCCGGCTGTTCGACACGGCCACGGCGCCGGGCGGCTATACCTGGTGGTACGCAGACGGCCTCAGCCGCGACGGCGAGTATGGATTCACGCTGATCGCCTTCATCGGCAGCGTCTTCTCGCCCTATTATGCCTGGTCCGGGCGCGCTGATCCGGCGGATCATTGCGCCATCAACCTGGCCCTCTATGGCCGCAGCCATCCACGCTGGACGATGACCGAGCGCGGGCGGGGTGATCTGCAGACGGATGAAAGAAGCCTGCGCATCGGCCCTAGTTCTCTTCGCTGGGAGGGCGGTACGCTGATCATCGACATTGCCGAACACAGCGCGCCGGTGCCCCTGCCCGTGCGCGGACAGATCCGGCTGAAGCCGCGCGCGTTCAATCGCGACGTCTTCCGGATCGATACGCCGGGCGCGCATCTCTGGCAGCCGATCGCGCCATCGGCCGAAGTCGAGCTCGACTTTCCCTCGCCCGGCATGCGCTGGAAAGGCGACGGCTATTTCGACACCAATCGCGGCACCGCGCCGCTGGAAGACGCGTTCCGATATTGGGACTGGTCGCGCGTACAGTCTCCGGACGGGCGGACCGCCGTGCTCTACAATACGTTGGAACGCGACAAGACCGAGCGGAACCTCGCCCTCCTGTTCAAACCCGATGGCAGCTATGAAACGTTCGATCCGCCGCCGAAAGCGCGCCTCAAGCCGACGCCGATCTTCCGTGTCGGACGCACCACGCGGGCGGGCGGCGGAACATACGTTCGACTTGGCCGCACATTGGAAGACACGCCGTTCTACAGCCGCTCGATCATCGAGAGCGACCTTCTTGGCGCGCGGGCGGCAGGCATGCACGAGAGTTTTGATGGCGACCGGCTGAAGAGCGCGCTGGTCAAGTTGATGCTTCCCTTCCGGATGCCTCGGCGGCCAATCCGGCGCTGAGCCAGGTCACGCATCGGGCGCTGTTTTCTGCGCTGCCGCCTCATCCGCCTCGCGTTTCCGGATCGCCCGGTCGGTGCTCCAGAGTTCCCAGAAGCCCCAGGCCAATGCCGATCCGCTGAAGATGATAAGCTCGAGGAGGAACAGATTGTGCATGGGGTCACGCCTGCTCGGGATAAAGATCGCGTTGCTCCAGCCGCAGGAACAGGTCGATCGCCCAAGGCGCCGAGCCAGCCTTCAGCGCGTCCACGGCTTCCGGCGGGGGCGCGGGCGCAGCTTCGACGGCATCAATCAGAAACTGGCATTCCGGCGCAGCGGGGGCGTTGCGGTCTGCGTTGCCGGAACGTCCCGGAATGAAGGAGCCTGCCGCAAGCGCGATCTTGCGGCGCTTCGAGACAACGGCCCGCTGGGCGATACTGTCATGGCCGCTGCGGGCAATTTCAGCGCCGATTTCGGCATAGATGGCCGCGGCGGCGCGGATGGCCGGGCGGCAGGCTTCCGGCAGAAGCGCGATGCCGGTGAGGCCGGAGTCGTATAGCGGGCGGGCAGCATCCAGCATACGCTCGGTCAGAATCCGCACGCGGTCGTCGGCTTCACTGAGCGCGCCCAGACCTTCCGCAGTGAGGCCGGCCTCCCGCAACCATTGAATCGGAAGGTAACACCGGCCGGCCCGCGCATCCTCGCCTATGTCGCGGGCAATGTTGGTCAGCTGCATCGCGAGGCCAAGATCGCAGGCGCGCGCGAGCGCCACGCGGCCGCGTACGCCCATCACCAGTGTCATCATCACGCCAACGGTTGAGGCGACGCGGGCCGCATAGGACTTCACGTCTTCGAGCGTTTCGAACCGGCGGCCCTGGGAGTCCCATTCGAAGCCTTCGACCAAAGCCTCGGGCACGGCGGACGGAATGCCATAGGCCCGGAGGACCCAGGCAAACGCGCGATCGACACTTGTTGGATCGGGCTGGCCCGCTTCGGCCAGCCGCAGGCGGCGGCGGACATCCTGCAGCGCGACTTCTGGATGCGCGCCCTCGTCCACGGCATCATCAGACACGCGGCAGAAGGCATACAGCGCATAGGCGGCGGCGCGCACATCTCGCGGCAGCAGCAGGGAGGCCGCATGGAAACTCTTGGAGCCATCCCTTATGATGCGCCCGCAGGCCGCAAGGTCAGAAGCCAGACACTCTGTCGAGCCAGCGTCTTCGATGCCTGGAACCCTCATTCTGAACTTCTCTTTCCGGCGGCACACCCTACGCCGCCTGCAACCCTGTCTACCGCCGCACGATCTGGAACCAAGCCATATGGCCAGCCCGCCGGAATTGAGGCAAACTACATCTTACACTTCCTTGTGTCATCCCAACTGGACGGCGCCCGACGGATATAAGAGATGCCAAAGACGGTACTTTTGACGCTGGGGCGGTTGCCAAAGGCCCTCGAACTTGCCCGCGCCTTGAATCAGGCCGGAACCCGCGTGATCGTCGCTGACCCCTTCGGACTGCATGTCTGCCGGGCCTCACGCTCAGTTTCCAGATCGATCCGGGTGCCTGCGCCGAATGCCGATCCGGCAGCTTACCTCGATGCCCTGGAGGCGATCGTCCGGCAGGAAGGCGTCGATATCGTCGTTCCGGTCTCGGAGGAGGCGCTGCACGCCGCAAGCCTGTACGGGCGGCTCCCGGCAAGCACCGCGCTTTACGGTCCGCCGCAGGAAGCGCTGGCACGCCTGCATGACAAGCTCGCCTTCAATCGCGCGGCAGATGCAATCGGCTTGACGGTTCCCGAGACCCATGAGGGACCAACGCAGGCTGCCGTCGCGCTGGCAGAGGCGCAGGATTACATTGTAAAACCGGCGCACGGTTGCTCGGGCATCGGCGTTTCCTTGCGGCGCAGGGGCGATCCGCTGACACCAGCAGACCGGCAGCCGGGAATGCTCGTGCAGGCGCGCCTGCCCGGCCGGCATGTCAGTTCGTTCAGCGTGACCCGTGACGGAGAAGTGCTGGCCACTGCGCTCTACCAGGGCCGTATCTATTCAGGAACCGTATCTGTCTCGTTCGAGCGGGTCGATGATTGTCCCGCTGCCGCCAGCTGGATTCGCCGTTTTGTTGAGGCCGAGCGATACACCGGGTTCATCTCTTTTGACTTCATCGAAGACGCGCAGGGCGCTCCAAACGCCATCGAGTGCAACCCCCGCCTGACGAGCGGCGTCCATTTCCTCGACCCTGCGGGACTGGCGCAAGCGGTGCTGAACCTTCCCGAAGCCCGGCCGATCGCAATGCGGCGGGTCAGGGCTTTCCAGGAAGGACATACCGCGCTTCTCGAGGTGTACGGAGCGATGTTCCGGCCCCGCGAATTCTTCCGCCGGCTGAAGGCTTTTCTCACGTCGCAGGACGTGCTGTTCCGGATAAACGATCCCCTGCCCTTTTTCCTGTTCACGCCGATGTCCTGGCCCGTCCTCCGGCAAGCGATGTTCGAGAAAATCTCTCTGGGGGAGGCAGCCACGCGCGACATAATCTGGGTTCCGCACGACGATCGCTCAGGCGTTACTTCCAGCTCAGATATCAGACATGGCGCAGCCGCACTTGGCACATGATCTCGCGAGCCGGCCGCGTCGTAAGCCGGGCAACGGGGCGCACGCCGCGTGCTCCGCTGACATCAAAGTCAAATCGGCGTGCGAGGCGCGCGAGAACAAGGATACCTTCGGTGGTGGCAAAGCCGGCGCCCACGCAGGTATGCGGTCCAGCGCCGAACGGAATGAAGGCGCCCGGCGTCTGCGCCGCTTCGCCCTCCGGCATAAAGCGGTCCGGATCGAACTTGTCGGGTTGCTGCCAGTAGGATTTGTGCCGGTGGAGGGTCCAGGGCGCGATCATCACCAAAGCGCCGCGCCGCAAGGACCGGCCTCCGATCCTTGCCGGCTTGAGCGCTACTCTCGGCATGAAGGTGATCGGCGGATAGAGGCGAAGGGTCTCGCGAAACACGGCGCGGGCAAACAGCATGCGCCGGGTGTGTTCGAAGCTGATCGGACCTTCGCCGGCGATCGCATCGACCTCGGCTCGCAACTTTTCCAAGATGTCCGGCCGGCTGGCGAGGATGTAGACGGCCCAAGTGAGGGCACTGGCGGTCGTCTCGTGACCGGCGAGGAAGAAGACACCCAACTGGTCGATAAGCTCCTCGCGCGAAAAGCCTTCGCCGGTTGCAGAATCCCGGGCGGCCATGACCGCGCCGGCGATATCATCCGTACCCGTATGTGCATCGATCAGCGACCCGAGGTGCGACCGGATCCGGGTGCAGGCAGCGAGCACGCCGGGCTTCTGAGGAACGCGCGTCCAGGCTGGATCCGAAATCAACCGCGCAATCCGGACCTGCGCGACATCCCGTTCGAAGACTATGAAATCGTCGAATACATCGCGGGCGACGCCGACATCCAGCGACACCGAAAAGACCGTCCGGCAGATGATGTCGGCGGTCAGGTGGCTCATCGCCAGATCGAGCGACAAGGGCTCGCCAGAGGCCGCCAGCTGATCGAGGCGGGCTTCTTGATCGGTGACCGCCTCGCTCATTGCCTTAAAAGCAATCGACAGACGCATGTGAGAAAAAGCCGGATCGATCATGGCCCGCTGACGGCGCCAGGTCTCGCCATCGGTCACGAAGATCGATTCGCCGATCAATGCCTCGAGAGCGCCAACCATGAGGTCACTCTTCGGAAAGATACCGTCCTTGTCTTCGAGAATCTGGCGCACAAGAGCCGGGTCGTTGAACAGGATGATCGACCGGCGCGAGTAGCCGAGCGCACCGGCCGCCACGCGGTAGGCCGAGGCTGGAAGCAATGCCAGCAGATTCCCCTCTCCCTGCCAGATCGTCCGCGCAAGCGCGGCCACGGGCCACAGAGGGCGGGGGCGCGGGGGATCGGGCTGAACGCCCTGCTTTTCCGCCATTCACCATTGTCCTATGCTGTTTCTCCCTTCACGGACTAGCATATCCATGTCCTTGCACCATGCCTTCGAATTGCTGATTGCTGCGCACATCATCACCGGTGCGCCGGGCCTTGCAGGATTCTGGTTACCTATCGCCGCGCGCAAGGGCAGCCGACTTCACCGCCTGTCGGGTCAGGTATTTGTCGGGCTGATGCTGGCAACCGCCAGCTTCGCGGCGATGATGGCAACACTCACCATTCTCGAACCGATTGCCACCCATCCCAAGCTGGCATCACACGAGCTTCTGGGTCACCCGGAGATCATCCGGGGCATCTTTGGCTGGATGATGTTGTATCTGGCCATCCTGACAATAAATTTGGCCTGGTATGGCCGCGCCTGCATTCTCAACCGGGCCGATCATCCACGGCATCGCTCGCCGCTCAACATCGCCTTGCAGCTTGCACTGACGATTGCCGCGCTGAACTGCGCGGTCCAGGGCGCCTTGATCGGCCAGTGGATGATGGTCGGCATTTCGATCGTCGGCTTCGCCACGGTCGGCACCAATCTGTGGTTCATGCTCCGCTCGCGGCCGCAACCACTGGAGTGGCTGACCGAACATATCAAGGCGCTCGTTGGCACGGGTATATCGGTCTATACTGCGTTCCTCGCCTTCGGCGCAGTGCGCTACGTCCCGGAGCTGGCGCTGTCACCTTTACTCTGGAGCATACCGCTGATTACCGGCGTCTGTCTCATTCTCTACCACCAACGTGTTGCGACTGCGCCATTGCGCCGTGCCCGGACGAAGGCGGCCGCGTGACCTCTCGAGGACGTGTCGTCGTAGTCGGCGCAGGCGCGGGCGGTCTTGCGGCAGCCAGCGACCTTGCGCACGCCGGGCTCGATGTCACCGTCATCGAGAAGGCCTCGCGTGAGGGCGGAAAGATGCGGCAAGTGCAGGCTGCCGGAAGGTCCATCGACGCCGGCCCCACTGTCTTCACAATGCGATGGGTCTTCGAAGCCCTGTTTGAAGCAGGCGGACAATCCTTCGGCGCTTCGCTGGGCCTGACGCCCGCCTCGGTGCTCGCGCGCCACGTCTGGCAAGAGTCCGGCATTCTGGATCTGCATGCCGACATCGACGCATCCGCCGACGCGATCGCGACATTTGCAGGCCGAGGCGAAGGCGAGGCCTATCTGGACTTCATCTCAGAGTGCCGCGACGTTCACCGGACATTGAAGAACACCTTCATGGCGGCCCAGAAGCCAAACGCGGCCAGCCTGATGCTGAGGGTTGGAGACCTTGGCGCAATGTGGCGCACCCGCCCCTTCGACACTTATTGGTCGCGTTTGCAGAAGCGCTTTGCGGACCCCCGATTGCGCCAGCTTTTTGGCCGGTACTCAACCTATGTCGGCGCCTCCCCTTTCCGCGCACCGGCCACATTGATGCTGATTGCGCACGTTGAGCAGGACGGCGTCTGGCTGCTGGATGGCGGGATGCACGCACTTGCTTGCGCTGTGCGCCAGCTCGCCGAAGCAGGCGGCGCAAGATTCCGCTTTGGAGAAGAGGCAGAGCGTATCCTCGTACAGGGGGGAGCCGTTTGCGGTGTCCGGCTGAAGAGCGGGGAGGAAATCCCGGCCGGGGCAGTGATCTTCAACGGTGACGTGGCTGCCCTGCCGGCGGGTCTCCTCGGAAACGAGGTACGCAACACCGTCCGATCAGTACCCCGCCGCGAGCGATCCCTCTCTGCAATCACCTGGTGTCTTGCAACGCGGACCGGCGGCCTGCCATTGGCCTATCACAATGTGTTCTTCTCCGACGACTACAAGCAGGAATTCGATTCTGTGTTCCGTGAACGGACGATTTCGCAACGGCCGACCATTTACATCTGCGCTCAGGACCGCCGTGGCAGCAGCGCACCCGAAGGGCCTGAGCGTTTGCTTCTGCTCATCAATGCACCTGCCGACGGCGATCTTGTCGACTCTCCGGTCATTGATGCCAGCAGGTACTCAAGCCGGGTAATGGCACATCTGGAATCGTGCGGTCTCACACTGGAGGGCGGACTCGAAGACGGCGTTGCAACAACTCCCGAAGGTTTTGCAACCCTGTTCCCCGCAACGGGCGGCGCGCTCTATGGCCAGGCCAATCACGGTCCGATGACCAGTTTCGCGCGGCCAGGCAGCGCCACTCGCCTTCCCGGCCTCTATCTCGCTGGCGGCTCAGCTCATCCGGGACCCGGTGTGCCCATGGCGACGCTTTCGGGACGTCTGGCCGCAGCCCGCATCCTGTCTGATCTGGCGCGCGGCAGACGGGTTTAGCGGCTTTACGCGCGCGAGGTTGCCCGCCACATCGAGGCTTCCGGAACCAACCGGTCCACCACTTTCGCCGATGAAAGTACGCTTGGCACACCTGCACCAGGATGGGTGCTGGCGCCCGTGAGGTAAAGGCCATCAACGTCAGAGCTGACGTTGTGCGGACGGAACCATGCGCTTTGCAGGAGTTTCGGCTCCAGTCCGAACGCTGCGCCTTTTGTCGACAGGAGGCGGTCGCGGAAATCGAGAGGAGTCATAAGCCGCTCACTCACGATCTCCTGCCGCAGGCCCGGCAGCAAGGTTTCCTCAAGCCGCTCCGCAACTTTCTCCCTGAACGGGGCGGCCATAGCGTTCCAGTCCGTTCCGGAGTCTAGGTGCGGAACCGGCGCCAGAACATAGAAACTGTCGCAGCCCTCAGGCGCCAGAGACGGGTCATTGGCTGTCGGGCGATGAAGATAGAGGCTGAAATCCTCGGCGAGAACCTTGTTGCGGAAGATGTCCTTCAGCAGGCCCCGATACCGGGGGCCAAGGACAATCGTATGATGGTAGCAATCCGTATACTGACGCCGAGTTCCGAAGTACCAGACAAAAAGGCTCATGGAATAGTCGGCTTTGGCGATTTTCCGGTCGGTCCAGACGCGCCGCGGCGTGTTGCGCAACAGCTTCGAATACGTCCAGCCAATTTCAGCATTGGAGACAACGAGGTCGCAACCGACCACCTCGCCGCTTGCGAGACGCACGCCCGTCACGCAGCCGTCCTGAGTCAGGATTTCGTCAACCTCAGTGTTCAGGCAAAGCGTATTGCCCTGTCCTTCAATCAGGCCAGCCATACCGCGGACCAGCTCGCCGGTGCCGCCGATGGCGTAATGAACACCCCAGATGCGTTCGAGATGCGAGATCAAGCAGTAATAAGATGTGGCTTCGAACGGATCCCCACCGATAAACAAGGGGTGGAAAGAGAACGCGATGCGCAGCTTTTCATTTGAGAAATAGTCGGAGACTTTTGCATAAACGGAGCGAATGCCGCCGAGGCGGACCATGTCCGGCGCCGCCTTCAGAAGCGTTGATATCTGGTGGAAGGGCTCTTCCGCAAGCTCAGTGTACGCCGCATCGAAAATGGCTTCGCTGGCCTTGAGGAAGCGGTCAAATCCGGGCACGTCTTCAGGCGCGAATTTCGCGATTTCAGCCCGGGTCTTTTCTATATCGGCATGGGCTTCAAACACTGAGCCATCATCAAAGCGGATACGGTAGAATGGATCGATCGGTTTGAGGGTGATGTCATCCTCGAGCCGGCGGCCACAGAGCGCCCAGAGTTCGTTGAAGAGATGCGGAGCTGTCAGGATCGTGGGGCCCGCATCAAAGGTAAACCCATCCTGCCTGAACGTGTAGGCGCGCCCCCCCGGCGCATCCAGCTTGTCGAAAACCGTGACACGATAACCTTTGGCCCCCAGCCGCACGGCTGCCGCCAGGCCGCCAAAGCCGGCACCAACAACAATCGCATGGGGGGCGTCGCTATCTGGCGCGATGGGTTGAGTCATTCCGTCCATGGCTCTGGGCTTCCTTTGTTTCTAGTATCGTGGTCGCGGACGCCGCCTTGATGGGCACAGTCGGGAACCCGCTGAATGGATATGAAATGGCGCGCGAAGGGCATTCGTCACGCTTTATCATGTGCCGGACTTGCGGCTGAGTGCTTGAGGTTCCGCGAGGGATCTGAAAATCGAGGCCGCAACGCGCGGTGCGTCTTCCTCATGCGCGAGATGGCCAAGACCCGGCAGGCGCTCGAGCGTAATTGTAGGATGGCGCTCTGCCAATTCCTCGGCGTGGGCTGGCGGCACGGCCCGGTCCTCAAGCCCGACAATCTGATGCATCGGAATTCCGGCGCGCACGAACGGCGCAACCAGGCCCGAGACATTCCAGTTCGCCATCATGGAAAGCGTGCCGGACACATGCCGGGGATCGCCGAAAAGGCGGCCATAGAATTCCAGATAGTCTGCTCCCGGACGCGAGCCGGTACCCTCGATGAGACGCGCCACCCGCGCCGGATCCCGGCCGCCGCGCGCCAGAGCGTGATGGACCAGAGGGTTGATCGCCAGCGCCTTCGCCATCACCGGCGCGATCAGCGCTGCTGGTCCGCCGAAGGGTTTCAGTGCGCCGTTGAGCGCAATCACGCCGTGCGGCGGAGGCTGCAACTGCGGCGCAAGGCGCACAGCAATCGCGGCGCCCGCCGAATGCCCGATGATCCAGCCCGGCACGAAACGCTCGGCCTTGATCAGCGCCTTCAGCCCGTCCGCCATTCCGTCCAACGAGGCATCAAGCCGGCCCGCGCTTCGCGTGAAGCCATGCCCCGGCAAATCCATCGCCAGCACATCGAACCGCTCCGCCAGCAGCGGAAAAAGGCCCGCCCAAGAATGCGTCGACGCGCCAGTGCCGTGAAGTAGCAGCACGCCTTCGCCCTTGCCCGCGCGCTGCACATGCCAGCGGCAGGCGCCCGCCTCAACGAAGCGGCTGTGCGCCCGGTTCGGCCAATCCTTGCCGTCGGTTGTCCAGTTGAGGCGGCTTGTCATGATGCGTCAGTCCAGCAGCAGACTGCGCACGGTCTCGGAAACGCGCGCAGCATCCGCCACCGGCAGGGGCCGGTAGATGGCGCCCATCTCGGTACTGATGCTTTCGGCCTGCGCGCTCGGGCGGCGGGAAATGTCGAAGAACAGGATCGGCTCCTGCAGCGATTTCAGCCGCCGCGCCATGTCGCGCGCGTCTTCGCCCGCGCGTTCGCGCCCAGTGCTGCCATCCAGCGCCACATTCCCCTGCCCGTCCGAAAGGAACACGACATGCGGCGCCTTGCGCTTGCGCCGCTCGATGCGGACCAGCTGCGCGGCTGCCGCGATGCCGGCGGCCAACGGCGTTCCGCCGCCGCCCGGCAGGCGCGAGAGCGAGCGTTTCACGCGTGTGAGCGACCGCGTTGGCGGCAGCAGCAAATCGGCGCCCTCTTTCCGGAAGGCGATCAGCGCAACCGACTCGCGGCGCGCATAGCAACCGCTGAGCAGGAGTTCGATCGCGCCCTTGGCTTCGGCCAGCCGGTTCATCGCGGAAGACCCCGATGCATCGACCACAAAGATCACGACCGCTTCGCTGCGATGCCGGAACCGCTTCACGCGGAAATCGCTGGCGCGCACGGAAATCGCGGCGCCGCCGGCCGGCGCCTCGCGGATGCGCTGCCAGGGCGCGGCCGTGCGCAGGGTAGCGAGTAGGTCGAGGCGCCCATCGCGGCGCGGGTCACCGGCGCGCGCGCCGATGCGGCTGCCGCGCTTGCGCGATTCGACGAGATCACCGGACTTGCCGGGCGCAACTTCATGACGCGTGCGCGGCCGCGTGCTGCGTTCGCGGGCGGCGATGTCGAGCGAGATGCGCAGCTGGACGGCTTCGACAAGCAGCTCGGTCAACTCGTCCGGCTGGGGCTGCGGGCGCGACTCGCCTTCATCACCGGGTGGCGGCGGCTCGGGCGGACGCTCCGGCGCGGGCTCGGATTGCATCTGCACATTGGCGCGCCTCGCAAACACGAGCTCGGCGGCGAGCGAGACGTCAGCGTCGGTCACCTCGTCGCGGCCCGCGAGCGCCGCGATGCCGCGCGCTGCAGCCAGCGCAAAGCCCGGCGCGCGCAATGAGCGGATACCGAGGCGGAAGGCGGCGTCGATCAGCGCGTCCGTCAGTTCATCCGGAATGGTGACCCATCTGAGCTTCGCCCGCGCAGCAGCGATCACGGCGGGTGTCAATCGTTCCGCCCGCGGACGAGCGGGCGAGACGCCGTGCAGCGACAGGCCGAAGGCCAGCCGGTCACCAAGACCGGAGGGCAGAATTTCGCCCGGCTCATCAGGATCAGCAAACGCGAGCGTGACGAACGCAGCCGGCGTTCGGAGCGACAGGCCATCGCGCTCGGTATCGGCCTCGCCGGTATCGATGACGCGGGCGAGCTGCGCAGCGGCGCGGCCGGGCAGACGCTCCGCCATCGGAACAATCAGCACGCCGCCATGTGCGCGCGCGAGCAATCCGGTTTCGGCGACAGGACGGCCAGACGCCAGCGTTGCCGCAAGATCGAGCCCGCCCATCAAGCGGTCATCGGTGATCGACACCGGCATGCGGTGCAGCCGGATATCCTCGCCGAGGCCCGCTGCGAGCCTGTCCTGAAGCAAGCCGGCAAGCTCCGGCGCGGCGCCGTCAATCACTGCGCCCTTCAGGCGTCCGGGCATAAGCGCGAGCAGCGCAACCGCAAGGTCCGCCTGTCCCCAGCGGGCAGCATCGGCCCGTTCGAAAGCCTCTCGGCCTGCCTGCCGGTCTGTGGGCGGCGGCGCGGCGATCGGCGTCACGGCACGAACACCTCGGACACGGCACGTTCGACACGTACACCGGCATCGGTGTCGTCGAGGGGATCCTTGCGCAGCCTGTGGCGCAAGGCGAGCGGGGCAACCGCTTTGAGGATGTCCATCGAGACCTGCGTCTCGCCCGACAGCGCCGCGCGGGCGCGGGCCGCGCGCATCAGCGTCAGCTCGCCGCGCAGTCCGTCTGCGCCGAGCGTCATGCAAAGCTCGACCGCCTTGGCGAGCACCGCGTCCGGCAGGGTAACCGTCTTGATCCGGGTACGCGCCTCGACGATGCGCTTGCGCAGCGCAGAGGTCTTGCGCGACCAGTCCTTGATGAAGGCTTCGGAGTCCTGCTCGAACGCATCGCGGCGGCGGACAATTTCCATCCTCTCACGCAGGTCATGCGAGGTGCGCACGTCCACGCAGAGACCGAAACGGTCGAGGAGTTGCGGACGCAGGTCCCCCTCCTCCGGGTTGCCGCTGCCCACCAGCACGAATTTTGCCGGATGGCGGATCGACAGGCCTTCGCGCTCGACCACGTTCTCGCCCGACGCCGCCACATCCAGCAGCAGGTCGACGAGATGGTCATCCAGCAGGTTGACCTCGTCGATATAGAGGAAGCCGCGATGGGCGCGCGCCAGCAGGCCGGGCTCGAACCGCTTCTCACCCTTCGACAGGGCGCGTTCGAGATCCAGCGCGCCAACGACGCGGTCTTCGGTCGCCCCGAGCGGCAGGTCCACCACCGGGGCGGACATCCGGGTGACTTCGCGCGCCTTCGCATCATTGCAGACGCTGCAGAGCGCCGCCGGCTCAGACGGGAGGCAGCGATATGGGCAGCCGCGCACGACCTCTATCTCGGGCAGCAGGGCGGCGAGCGCGCGGATGGCGGTCGACTTGCCGGTTCCCCGGTCGCCAAGCGCCAGGACGCCGCCGATGGCCGGCTCGATCGCCGCCATCAGGAGCGCGTCTTTCAGATCGTCCTGGCCGACAATCGCGACGAAGGGGAAAATGGCCAAGGCGCTGTCCGTTCCGAAAATAGTCCACGCAAGTTGACACTAACGTATGTCAATCGGACCCATAAGAAAAGCCGCCGGAGACGATCTCCAGCGGCTTTCCTTCGGTTTCTTTTCGCCTGAGAGGCGAGTCAGATCAGGTGGGGCTCTTCAGGTAAGCGATCACGTCTGCGCGGTCCTGCGGGTTGCGCAGGCCCGGGAAGGCCATGATCGTCCCGGGAATCGTCGCCTGCGGGTTCTCAAGGTAGGTGAAGAGTTGCTCTTCGGTCCAGACGAGGCCCGAATTCTTGTTCGCGTCAGAGTACTTGAAGCCTTCGACGGAACCGGCGGTGCGGCCAACGATCTGGTACAGCGACGGGCCGACATTGTTGCGGCCTTCCTGAACAGCGTGGCAGGTCATGCACTGGGCAAACACGCGTTTGCCCTTGGCGGCGTCGCCGGTGAACGAGGCGTAGTCCGTGCCGCCAGCGGCCGGGACAGCTGCCTCGGTCGGTGCCGGGGTTTCGGCGACAGGCTCGGCCGGGGTTTCGACAGCAGCCGGTTCCGGGGTTGCGGTTTCCGCCGGAGCGGCAGGCGCCGGTGCAGACGTCTCGGAACCGCCGCAGGCAGCCAGGGCCAGCGCCAGTCCCGACGCCATCGCCAGCGTCAGATGTTTAGTGACCAGTTTCATGCGTATCCTCCACATCATGATCGTCATTGCATTGTAGTCCACCCGGCGACTTCGCCAAGGCTCAGGCTGGCGGGAATTTGCACCCGTCAGATCTTGTCACGCCACGCCGCCAGTTCGGCGGGATGGGCAGTAATGTAGTGGCGCAGCCAGGCCGCGTACGCATCCGGCCGGGCGGCAACATCTTCAGCCAGCGTCTCGAGCGAGACCCATCTGACCGCTTGCACCTCTTCCGGGTTGAGCGCCGGCGAGGCATCTGTCCGGCCGAAATAGAGGTGCGGAATCTCGTTCTCGATCATGTCATTGTCGAGATAGGCGACGTAGCGGCTTTTGAAGCCGAAGGTCAGCGGCACGCGCACGCCAACCTCTTCCTCCAGCCGGCGCTCGGCGGCTGCGCCGGTCGCCTCGCCCGGCCGCGGATGGCCGCAGCAGGAATTCGCCCACTTGCCGGCCGAGTGATATTTGCCGTCCGCGCGTTGCTGGATCAGGCACTCACCGGCCCCATTGAACACGAAAATCGAGAAGGCGCGGTGCAGCAATCCGTCCTGATGGATCTTCCATTTGTCGCCGTCGCGCAGCGCGCGGTCGGCTTCATCCACGAGGATGACCTGTTCGAACTCGTCAGAAAAGCGGGACGTCATGCGCGTGAGCCTTAACGCCGTGCGGAAGGCTGGTCAAACCGCTGAAAGGACTGGTCTCTTACTCGACCGTCCAGCCGCGCGGGGTGCGGCGGGCCTGCAGTGTCACGGGTTGATCCTTGATCCGCACCGGAATCGGCGCCGGCTGGCGCACGGCGGCGTAGCGCAGCAGCAGCGCGGCCGCGGCAAGCATCAGGCCGGCAAAGGCCGTCATCATCGCAATCATGCTGGCAACGATCACCACGAAGGCGCCGATCACCAGCTGTGCGGCGACGCCAAGGCCGGCGAGCAGCGAAGCCAAGAGGCCGGAATTGCGGGAAGGAGGAAGCGTCTGGTTCATTGAGCCTCACGATCAGCTATCAAGATGGCTGCATCATGGCGCTCCGTCAACGCCGTGTTCTGTGTCCAGCCGTCACAGCTGCGCGATGATCAATCCTGACGCACCAGCAGGCCGCGCTCCGCCCGGATCCGGGCATAGGCCGCTGTGATCGACGCGGCCTTTGCATGCACCGCATCTTCGAACTCGCGCGGCGCACCTTTCTGGACGATGCGGTCCGGGTGATGATCGGCCATCAGGCGGCGATAGGCAGAGCGGATGTCATCGAACCCAGCATCATGGGAGACGCCGAGGATATGGTAGGGGTCATCCCGCTCCGGCCCGAGATGGCTGGCGCGTATACGGCGGAAGGCAGCCTCGTCGAAGCCGAAGGCTTCGGCCACGTTGCGCAGGTAGGACAGCTCCGCTTCGGTCACCACGCCGTCGGCGCCGGCAATCTGGAACAGCCCGTCGAGCACGCCTTCCAGCAGGCAAGGCCGATCCGCGTATCGCTTGCCGATCCGCCGGGCATAGCCTTCATAGCCACGCACCGTCTGCCGCGCGAGGGCAAAGACGCGGCGGACGTTCTCGGCCTCTTCCGGCGGCGCCCGGAAGACGCGCGCGAAGGCCATGATCTCGCTGTCGCTGACGAGGCCGTCAGCCGCGGCCATCTTGGCGCCAAGGCCCACAACGGCAGCCGTGAAGCCCACGTCGTTCGGATCCGGCGCGCACCCGTCCGCCCCGGCGCTGTCGATTTCCGGTTCCGGGCCGGAGTCGAACAAGCGCCGGCCGCTGTTCAGGAGGGTCGTCCAGAGGCTCATCGTTCTCAACGCTATAGCAGGTTGATTGGCAACTTGGACAGCACCCGCGCTTCAAAGGGTTGTGAAGCAGGCCTGATCCGTTCCGGACGAGATTAAACCTTCTCCATGATCAAAGCCATTCTGTATCTCGGTCCGTATATGGAATGCACCGGAGCACTTATCCGGGCATAACAAACAAGAGGACCTCCCATGAACAAGCTCATCGTTTCGGCCGCTGCGGCCCTGCTCATCGCCCTGCCGGCGCTCGCCGGCACGTGCGGCGGGAAAGCCACCTCCGCCAAGTATACCGAAGGCCATCTCACCAAGGGCACCTATGAAAAGGCAACTTCTGACATCGTCGACACGGCCGCCGCCGCGGGCAGCTTCACAACGCTGCTTGCCGCCGCTCAAGCGGCCGGTCTCGTTGATGCGCTGAAAGGCGAAGGCCCGCTTACCGTGTTCGCCCCGACCGACGCGGCCTTCGCCGCCCTGCCCGCCGGCACAGTCGAGACGCTGCTGAAGCCCGAAAACAAGGACCAGCTGGCCGCGATCCTCAAGCTGCACGTGATCTCCGGCAAGGTGAAGTCGAAGGACCTCGCGGGCAAGACGCTGACCGCCGAAACGCTCGGCGGCACGGTCGCCATAGACGGCACGAACGGCGTGAAGGTCAACGACGCGACCGTCACCACCGCAGACATCAAGGCCTCGAACGGCATCATCCACGTCATCGACAAGGTGCTGCTGCCGGCCTCGTAAGTCCGTCAGGTCACGGATCAATGGTCCCGTCCGGCTTGCCGGGCGGGACTTTTCCGTTCAGCTGCCGCGCGCGGCGAGCAAGGCCTTCAGCGCCTGTATTTCGCGGTGCATCTCGCGCATCATCATCAGCATTTCGTCACGTTTGGCATCGGCAGCTTCCAGGTCTTCGCCGACCTGTTCGAGCGTATCCTCGATCGACTCGTCGCGGACCCGGATTTCCTCGATCGCCTCGGCTACGGCGGGCGAACTACCGCCGCCCTCGGAAAGCTTCGATTCAATGGCCTCAAGCTGCACCAGCTGCTCGTCGAGCGCCGCTTTCTGCTCGGCCGTCAAAGCCTCGACGACCAGTGCAATGAATAGGTTCAGGATCGCGAAGCTACCGACGAAAATGAAAACGAGGAAGAAGATCCAGGCATAGGGATGGCCGTCTTCGGTGACAGCATCGAGCATGTCCGACCAGCCATCCATCGTCATCAGCTGGAACAGGGTCAGCGCCGAATCGGGGAGCGTTCCGAACATCTCTTTCACGCCGGGGTCGGACGTGTTGCCATACATGTTGGTGGCCATCACGGCGCCGACATAGATGACCAGCACGATCACGGCGAGGATGGCGCCCATGCCGGGAATTGATTTCAGCAGAGCCTCGGTGATCCGCTTCATCATCGGCACGAAGCGCAAGAGCCTCAGAACCCTCAGCACACGGAGCGCCCGCAGGACGGTGAAAGCCGAAGCCCCGGGGATCAGCGACATGCCGATCACGGTAAAGTCGAACACATTCCAGCCTTCCTTGAAGAACTGGAACCGGTAGACATAGAGCTTCAGGCCGATTTCGACGACGAACACCCAGGTGATCGCCGCATCGCAGAAGTCGAGAAGTGCGATAATCCCAGGAGACAGATCCGCGCGGTAGGTCAGGAGGCCCAGCACCAGGGCATTGGCGATGATCAGCGACGTGATCGCGGTGCGCACCCAGGGGCGCTCCAGAAACGCTTCTACCGCCGAGTTGCTGGTCTCGTAGTCGAGTGTTGCGCGCGCCATGACAGCGGTCCCCTTCTGAAGTGCGTGCTTCTGCCGGAAGGCTGTTTGCCTTCATCCGCAGGGCCTGCCAACCCGGCATTTTGGGGAGGGCTAGTCGGCCGAGGTGGTGGTGTCGGAAACGATCAACCAGTTGCCGTCCTTCTTGCGAAGGACCAGCGTATAGAGGCCCGACAATGTCTCCCCGTCGCGCGTCACCCGCCAGTTGCCGTGCGCGATGGCGGCGTCGGGAGAGAGAATGTCGATCTCGTAGCCATCGGTTTCGAGCAGACCCATGCCGTCCTTGCCGGGATAGCGCACCTTGTAGCGGGCGAGCGTCTCATCGAAGCCGCGCACGACGTCGCCGCCGGACGCAAAGCGCAGCTCCGGCGAAGGCCAGTAGCCGTTCATGAAGCCTTCGATATCGCCCTGGTTCCAGGCCGCGTCCTGCGCTTCAAGCAGGGCCGCGATCGTGGCCGCCTCAGCGGAGCGTTGCCCGGCCGAAAGCCAGGCTGGCGCCGTGGTACACGCAGCCAGGACAAAGCAGGCGGCGCCTGCGGCTAGGTAACGGAACATGCGCGCAAACTCCCTGACCGCGGCGCGCCTACGATGCGCCGAAGTCGCCGCCTCGCGCAAGCCGGTCAGTTCGCGGGTTTGGGGCCTTCATCGCGCACGGCATCGAGGCTGACATCCAGCGTCTCGTCAGCAGCCTGCGGCGCGTCGATCACCTGTTCAGCGACCTCGCCGGCGATTTCGGGCTCATAGGTCTCGGCTTCCGCCGCGACCGGTTTCTTGCGGAAGCCGAACAGGCCGCGCGGGGCCTCTTCTTCGCCGGTTTCCACTTCGCCCGCTTCCACCTTCTTCTCGCGGCGGCGGCCCATCGGCGCGCGGCGGTCGGCATGGCGGTCATACTGCATGTTGTAGTATTCCCAGGCCGTGTGGGTCAGCGGCTTCGGCGTGAGCTCGAGGCCGTACATCCGCAGGCGTTCGACCACTTCGTCGCGCAGGTGCATGTTCGGGAAAGCCTCGGCCTGGAAGCCATGGCCCTTCATCCAGTCGCGCACATCCCAGCTGCGCACTCGGCCGATATCGGCCGGCAGCGCGCCATTGTGCACTTCCCAGAGGTACAGCGCCGTGATCCCGTTGATCGCGGCGTCCATGGCGTCGTCCAGCACGGCGCCCGGCGCATTGCCCTGCGCCAGTTGCGCGCGCAGCGACAGCTTGCGGGCTTCGAGTTCCTGATAAGTCACGCCCAGCACGGCAATGCCGTTGCGGTTGGCGTTGATCATGGCGCGGTTGACGCCGTCGAGTTGCGGATGCCGGATCGGCAGCAGGACGTCCGGGCCGACACCGGCATGCGTGGCCACCTGCGACAGCTCGCTGACCATGCGCTGCAGGTTGATACGCAGTTCGTGGCTGATCCCTTCCAGCGCCGAGAGGCGGCCGGCGCGCGTATCCTCGCGCATCCGCCAGAGGTGCCAGGCGACCAGCGTCATCATCGCCAGCAACAGCCCGAGGCCGCCGGTCAGAAAGGTCTGGAATTGTGCATCACTCATTCTGAGATCCCCCGTGGCCCTGCAGCAGGAAGCAAGGTGCGCGCCAGTTCACGGCCCGCCGGGGAAGTCTTAACCGCCGAGCGCCCGGCCCGCAATCACCTGCAACTTTGCAACAATGACAGGATCCCGGACCTCGGGCGCCGTGATCAGCGCGAAATCGAGGCAGGTTTCGATCCCCTGCGGCGAAGGCGTACGCGGCGTCTCGTTCAGCGAGTTCGCAAGGCGCACGATCGCCTGCCGGGCGAGTGCGCTGTTCTGGTGCATGATTTCGAGCACGTTGGTCACGGTGACCGCTTCGGTCTCGGCCCGCCAGCAATCGTAATCGGTCACCATCGCGAGCGTTGCGTAGGGCAGTTCCGCCTCGCGGGCGAGCTTGGCCTCCGGCATGTTGGTCATGCCGATCACGTCGCAGCCCCAGCTGCGGTAGAGCTTCGATTCCGCGAGCGACGAGAATTGCGGCCCCTCCATCGCAAGATAGGTCCCGCCCCGGTGCACCTTGCCGCCCGCCGCCGCGACCGCATCCGCGGCCAGCCCCGACAGGCGTGCGCAGACCGGCTGGGCCATCGAGACATGCGCCACCATCCCTGCCCCGAAAAAGGTTTTCTCCCGCGCGAACGTACGGTCAATGAACTGGTCGACAGCGACGAAATCGCCCGGCGCATACTGTTCCTGCAGCGAACCGCAGGCCGAGACCGACAACACGTCCGTGCAGCCCGCCGCCTTCAGTGCCGCGATGTTGGCGCGGTAAGGCACCTCGGTCGGTGTCAGCCGGTGGCCCTTGCCATGGCGCGGCAGGAAAACGAGTTCGACCTTGCCGATCCGCCCGCGTACCAGAGTGTCAGACGGCGCGCCCCAGACGGTGTCCACCGTCTCCTCGCGCCGGTCCTCAAGCCCGTCGATCGCGTAGAGGCCCGAGCCACCTATGATGCCGAGAACCCAACGCGTCATGCAACATCTCCTGAAAAGAAAACCCCGCCCTTGGAAGACCCAGGGGCGGGGTTGTCAATTGATCAGTCCGTGATCTCAGCCGGAGCCTAGTGCTCCACTTTCCGCCAGATCTGTTTGTACGAGAACCAGAGCAGGATCGCGAGGATGCCGAGATAGACCATCGTCGCGAGGCCCACTTCCTTGCGGGCCTGCATCTTCGGATCACCTGCCCAGGCGAGGAACTGCGCAACGTCGATCGCCATCTGGTCAACCGTCGCAGCCGTGCCGTCGGTGTATTCGACGCGGCCATCGGTCAGCTGCGGACCCATCGCCAGGAAGCCGCCGGGAGGGGCATGGCGCGGGTCACCCAGATAGTTCGGTTTGGTATCGCCGGCCATGTAGGGGTTGTAGTACTGGCCAGCGGGCTGGATCAGGTAGGCGGGGCCGTGATGCGGCATGTATTCGCCGAGCTTCTCGAACTTCGCCATGTCGATGACGGTCTGATAGACGGTCTCGCCCTCTTCCTGGATGATCCGGTCCTCATACATCGAGAAGTCCGGATAGCCGGTCAGAAGGCTGTAGATGTAAGACGCGCCGCCGACGCGGGCTTTGGTGATGACCGACAGGTCCGGCGGCAAGGCGCCGCCGTTTGCCGCGCGGGCCGCAGCGTCGTTCGGGAAGGGCGAGCGGAAACGGTCCGCCGGCGTGGCTGGGCGCAGTTCGAACTCACCGGCGTCGTTGGGGACCGTGCTGACGATCTCGTTCTCGGCTGCCAGCGCCTTCACGAACGGGTTGTCGTTCGGGTTCGGATAGGCCGGATCGTAGAACGGGCCGCCCTTTTCACCGAGATTGCGATAGCTGAGCAGCTTCATCGAATGGCAGCTGGCACAGACCTGCTTGTAGACCTGATAGCCGCGCTGGACGGAGGCCATGTCGTATTGGCCCGTGATGCCTTCGAACGGCCAGCCGCCTTCGGGAGCTTGGGCTTGTTTCGAGCCGCCAGCCGCATGGGCGAGACTTGCGAAGGCGAGACCGGCCAGACCGGCTGCGAGGATGCGGAAGGTTTTCATCGTCTTTGTCCTCACGCCTGTCATTCAGCCGGCACGGCCGTGGCGGTGTTGGCCTTGTGAGCCTTCAGCACCGATTTGTGGATCGACTCCGGCAGCGGCTTCGTCTTCTCGCTGAGACCGATCACGAACAGCATCGCGAAGAAGCCGAAATACATGAAGGTCAGCAGCAGCGAGAAGTGCCGGAACTGGAAGGTCGGCGCCGGTACCGCTTCGATAGTGGCGCCGGCCGAGGCAGGCAGCGAGGCCTTGAAGGCTTCGGCAGCGGCAAAGGCTTCGTCGCCGCCCTTGTAGACGCTGGACGCAGCCGCGCCATCGGCCGTGTAATTCACGACGAGGCTGGGTTCGCCTTGCAGGGCAGGGATAACCGCATCGTCCGGGTTAGCCGCGCCGCACCAGCCGAGCAGGAAGCAGACGGCAACGAACCCGAAGAAGAACTGACGGGCGACCGGACGGTAGCGCATCGAGCGGACCTTCGACGTGTCGAGCCAGGGCAGCACGAAGAGCACTGCAATGGCGGCGAACATGAAGATCACGCCGAGCAGTTTCGCGTCGATCGGGCCGAGGTCGAACGTGATGGCGCGCAGGATGGCGTAGAAGGGCAAGAGGTACCATTCCGGCACGATGTGCGCCGGCGTCACCAGCGGGTTGGCCTCGACATAGTTGTCGGCGTGGCCAAGCACGTTCGGCGCCCAGAAGACGAACACGGCGAACATGATCAGGAACACGACGATCGCGAAGCCGTCTTTCACCGTGTAGTACGGATGGAAGGGCACGGTGTCCTTCTCGACGTCTTTCACTTCCACGCCGGTCGGGTTGTTGTTGCCCGGAACGTGCAGCGCCCAGATGTGCAGGATCACGGCGCCCGCGATCATGAAGGGCAGGAGGTAGTGCAGCGAGAAGAAGCGCTGGAGCGTCTGGTTGCCGATCGACGGGCCGCCCATCAGCCAGACCTGCAGGCTTTCACCGACCAGCGGGATCGCGCCGAACAGGCCGGTGATCACGTTCGAGCCGTGATACGACATCTGGCCCCAGGGCAGCATGTAGCCGAGGAAGGCGGTGGCCATCATCAGCAGGTAGATCACGCAGCCGAGGATCCACAGCACTTCGCGCGGGGCCTTGTAGGACCCGTAATAGAGGCCGCGGAACATGTGGATGTAGACCGCGAGGAAGAACATCGAGGCGCCGTTGGCGTGGATGTAGCGCAGGAGCCAGCCGAACGGCACGTCGCGCATGATGCGCTCGACCGAAGCGAAGGCGCCGTCGACGCTGGCTTCGTAGTGCATCGCGAGGATGACGCCGGTGATGATCTGGATCGCAAGGCAGACCGCGAGGATGCCGCCGAAGACGTACCAGTAGTTCAGGTTCTTCGGGGTCGGGAAGCTGATCGCGGTATCATGCGCAAAGCGGATGATTGGCAGGCGCGTGTCCAGCCAGCGCTCGAAGCCCGAATTCGGTTTGTAGGAAGATTCATGTCCGCTCATTTAAAGGTGCCTTCTCAGAGGGAGATGTTGACGACTGAGTCAGAGACCCAGCGATAGTTCGGAACGGGAAGGTTCGCCGGGGCGGGACCTTTGCGGATGCGGCCCGAGGTATCGTAGTGCGATCCGTGGCAAGGGCAGTACCAACCGCCGAAGTCGCCGGTATTGCCCTGCGAGGGACCAACCGGCACGCAGCCGAGGTGGGTGCACGAGCCGGAGGTGACGAGGATCGTCTTGTTGAACGTGCCGTCAGCCTTCGGGCGAAGGCGGGCTTCGTCTGTTTCCGGGTCAGGCAGCGCAGCAAGGTTCACCGATTCGGCGGCGGAAATTTCGCCTTCGGTACGGTGGCGGATGAAGAAGGGCTTGCCGCCGATCAGGACGCGGATCTCGCCGCCCAGAACGACTTTCGAGACGTCGACGTCGAGGGACGAGGCCGCCTTGGTGTCGGCAGCCGGGTTCCACTGGTCGATGGCCGCCCAGGCAAACATGCCTGCGCCGCCAAGCGCGACAGCGCCGGTCGCGATGTGAATGAAATTGCGGCGGTCGTCATCGACTGCCTCGGTGTTCGAATGAGTGGTCTCAGCGGTCACGCGTGACTCCGTTCCCTGATGCGAGGCGAATATCGCCCGTCTTTACTAGAGGTGTCTTGCCCGCACATTGCGGCAAGTGGGCGCGGGCGCGGCAATTCTGCACGCACAAACCTCCCCCGTTGCGCCGAGGGCGTTAGCGCGCCCTGACGAAAGTGACAACAGGGCACTTGCGATCCGGGCGCCTGCCGGTCCAGTGTCACGCCATGACGACGAAGATAAAGACCGACTTGCTTGCTGAGCAGAAAGACCGCGCCAGCGCCTGGTTCAAGGCCCTGCAGCTGGACATATGCGCCCGTTTCGAAGCGCTCGAAGACGCCGCCAGCCCACCCCTGTACAAGGGTCAGGCCGGGCGTTTCGAGCTGACCGAGTGGTCGCGCGGGGACGGCAAGGAAGACCTTGGCGGCGGCCGGATGGGCCTGATGCGCGGCAAGGTATTCGAGAAAGTCGGGGTGCACTTCTCGATGGTGCATGGCACGTTTTCCGAGGCCTTCGCCGCGCAGATCCCCGGCGCCGACAAGTCCGATGGCCGGTTCTGGGCCAGCGGCGTGTCCCTGATCGCGCATCCGCGCAATCCCCGGGTTCCAGCGGCGCATATGAACACGCGGATGCTGGTGACCAGCGAAACCTGGTTCGGCGGCGGCGGCGATCTCAACCCCCTGCTCGGTTACCAGCGCAACCAGGAATTCCCCGACACGGTCGACTTCCACGCCGCCATGAAGGCGGCCTGCGACACGCATGACGGGGTCGATTACCCGCACCTCAAGGATTATTGCGAGACCTACTTCCACCTGCCGCACCGCAACGAACCGCGCGGGACCGGGGGGATTTTCTATGACCGGTTCAACTCGGGCGACTGGGAGAAGGACTTCGCGTTCACGCAGGAAGTCGGCAAGGCGTTCGCGGGCATCTACCCCGCCCTCGTGGGCCGGCGGATGAACGAGCCATGGAGCGAGGCCGAGCGCGAGCAGCAGCTGGTGCAGCGCGGCCGGTATGTCGAATACAACCTGCTTTATGACCGGGGCACGACCTTCGGCCTGAAAACCGGCGGCAATGTCGAGAGCATCCTCTCGTCGATGCCACCGGTGGTCAAATGGCCCTGAAACACTCCAGAAACCGTCCACAAGTCCCGTGTGGAGTCCAGACGGGCTCAGGCACCGACCGGCGACGAATTTTCACGTAGCCAGGCGGCATAGTTCTGATCGTTCCACTCTCCGCTTGCGAGAAGGAGAACCGACGCGATGACATCGTCGTCGGTCGCGTCGAGCGACCAGCCGTTCGCGTTGAGAAAAAGTTCCGACAGGATGAACCCGGTGCGTTTGTTGCCATCAATGAAGGGGTGATTCTTCATGATGCCGGCGGCGTAGAGGGAGGCGAGATCGAAAATGTCCTCGACGCCGTAGGCAAAGGCATTGAGCGGCCGGGCGAGCGCACTCTCGAGCAGTCCGGCATCCCGCACGCCCGGCGCGCCGCCATGTTCGGCGATCTGGTCGTCATGGACTTCGTAGACCAACCATTCCGGCAGCCAGTTTGGCCGGGTCATTGGGCAAGGACTTTCAAGGCCTTGCGCCTGCGTTTCATGACATCGGCGGCCATTTCGCGAAGCTTTTCAGCCTGTTCGTCGCTGATCGAGACCATGATTCCCTGCGCCGTACGGGCGAAAGAGACGGTATCACCTTCGGACGCGCCGAGCATTTCGAGCACCTCCTTCGGAAGCACGACGCCGAGGGAATTGCCGATCTTGCGGATTTTCAGACGGGTCATGGCAGGCTCCTGTAGCTACGCGCGTTATAACATGTGGCGGGGCTGCGGGAAAGTCAGGGGGGCGAATCGGTGCCCAAGGGCTGTTCACCACGGGTTTGCCCGGCGGGGGGTGGGTAATCCGGCCTTTGATCCGGCCTGCGAGGGGCATATCTTCAGGTCATGGGGACGACACCGCGATCCTTCGACTGGCCGGGCGCTGCGCTGATTGCGGCCGGCACGCTGGGCGCGCTGGCGCTGGGCGGTTTTATCAGCGCTGGCAGCGACGACCCCCGGTATGCCGCCCTGCGCAAGGCGCCGCTGAACCCGCCCGACATTGTGTTCGCCTTCGTCTGGCCGGGCCTGTTTGCCCTGATGCTGACGGGCGCGCTGATGGTCCTCCACGAGGCGGGCAGCTTCAAGCGGGCCAGCGCGGCCATGGGCCTGTATTTCACCATGCTGGCGGCGAATGTCTGCTGGAGCCTGTTCTTCTTCGGCTTCCGCGACCCGGCCGTCGCCATGGGCGTGCTGGTGGCGCTGTGGCTGTTGATCGCGACGATGATGCTGCGCTTTGCCCTGCATTCGCCGCGCGCAGCGCTGCTGCAGGTGCCGTATCTCGCCTGGGTCAGCTTTGCGGCCTACCTCAATTTTTACGTCTGGGCCTTCAACCCGGCGCCCTGAGCCGAGCGACAAGGGCGCTGCGGCTGAGGGTGAAACCCGAGGCGATCCAGGCTTCCTCGAGCGCGCCGAGGACGGCGCCGACGTTTGGCCCCGTGAGGCCGGCGGCGAGTGCGTCGCTGCCCCCGACCGGAAATTTCGGGCGCTGCCAGTCCGCCGCAAGGCGCGCGAGGGCGGCGAGGTCGCCTGCAGCGCCGGAGGCCGCCTCGATCACCGCGCGGTCGAGGGTCGCCGCCGGGCCGAACCGGTAGAAGGCTTCGCGTATGGCCGGCTCGGCAGCGCCAAGCACATGCGGCAGGGCGGGATCGGCCCAGGCAGCGAGGCGCGCAGATTCCTCGTTCGAGAACTTCATCGCCGAGGCAACGCCGCCTGCATCGCTGAGGCGGCGCGGGATGAGCGCCATCAGGCGGCGCATCGGATCGGGGGCGAGCCCTGCCCCGGTCTCAGCCGCAATGAGTGCGGGCAGCAAGGCCGGATTGGCAGCCGGCAGCACGACTTCGAGCACACCCGCCTCTTCCATCGCCAGCAGGGCGGCGGACGGGTCCGGGGCGGCGAGGGTGCGTTTCAGTTCTTTCCATTTCCGCTCGGCGGCGATCTTCGCGAGACCGCTTTTCTGGCGCGCGCAGGCGGCCTGGCCTTCGGCGTCGATGCCCGCGCCGTACCAGGCGTTGAAGCGGTAGAAGCGCAAGATGCGCAGGTAATCTTCGCGCAGTCGCTGGTCGCTGTCGCCGATGAAGATGACGCGTCCGGCCACGGCGTCCGAAACCGAGTCCGGGATCACTTCGAACAATTCGCCGCCCGCGCCGGCATAGATGGCGTTGAGGCGGAAATCGCGGCGGGCGGCGTCTTCGGTCCAGTCTTCGGTGAAGGCGACAACGGCGCGGCGGCCATCGGTTTCGACATCGCGGCGCAGGGTGGTGATCTCGACCGGCACGCTGTCATGCACGGCGGTGACCGTGCCATGCTCGATACCGGTCGGGATGGCGCGCACGCCGGCCGCATTCAGCGCGGCGACGACGGCCTCGGGCGTGAGCTGGGTGGCAATATCGACATCGTCGGCAGGGATGCCGCGCAGCGCATTGCGCACGCAGCCGCCGACGAAACGGGCCGAGCCGGGGCGGGCCGCGTTCAGCGCGCCCATCACGGCGCGGCTGGCGGGCGCCGTGACCCAGGCGGCTTTCAGCGTTTCAGGTGGGGGCATCGCTGGGCGCTGTCTCACGCGGACGCGGGACGCCGACATCCTGCGGCCGGTGCTCGCACGGATAGGACCGCGCCGGCACAATCTCGCCGTTCTCGACGCGCTCCGGCTCGATGCACATGCCCCGGTCGCGCGGCTCAAGCGCGATCATCACGAACCAGGCGATGGTGGCGAGGGCGATGCCGATCGCAAACAGGAGCTGGACCGGCCATTTGCGCTGGCCGGCATCTTCTGCGGAGCGCGTGGCAAGCAGGTAGATGCCGAACACCAGGAAAGGTAGCGAAAAGACGAAGACTTCGAAAAGCAGGCGGCCGGCCACGGTAGCAAATTCCTATTCTGGTTCCGGGCGTTCCAGACACCGCCCTTCTGCTTACATAAGGGGGCGGCGGGCCTTGAGAAACCCTGAATGCGACAGGGCCGGACGCGCAGCGGCCGATTCAGTCGCTTTCATAGAGCGTCTGGTAGAGGCGGCGGATGATGCCGGCGGTGACGCCCCAGATCCGGTAGCCATTGTGCGGCATCTCGTAATAACGCCGGTTCTTGCCCTTGTAGAAGGTTTCGCCGGCGGTGTGGTTCGCCGTGTTCATCAGGAAATCGAGCGGCGTCTCGAACACGGCGGCGACTTCGCCGGGCTCGGGCACGGGCACGAAGTCATGCGGCAGGAGGCCGACGACCGGCGTGATGCGGTAGCGCGTGCCGGTGACATAGGGCGCACCCTTGCCGAGCACATCGACATCCTGCGGGGCGATGCCGACCTCTTCATGTGCCTCGCGCAGGGCGGCAGCGACTTCGTCGAGATCAATCGGGTCGACCTTGCCGCCGGGGAGCGCGACCTGGCCGGCATGGTCTGCCATGGTGGTGGGACGAAGGGTGAGCAGCGCGGTGGCCCCTTCCCGGCGCGGGATGACGCCGAAGAGGACGGCGGCCGGGCGAATGATGGCGACATCCTCGGGCGTGAGGAAATCCATGTCGCCGCCTTCGATGAGGCGGCCCTCGCCGACGGGCGGATCCAGGCGCACGCGCACGCGCTCAATGAAATCGTCGAGACCGGAATAGGACATGGGGTTGCCTCGGGCCGCCGGTCAGCTGGACGGGCCGAGGGGGAAGAATGTGCCCCGGCTCCAGACCCCGAGACGGGGCGATCCATCCGGTGCGGGCACAGCAAGCTCGACGAGATCATAGAAGACGGGGCGGGTCAGCTTTGCCTCAAGGCGGCCGCGCACGAGGACATAAGGCGCGGGCTCTCCGGTCAGGGGATCGGTCTCGACGCGGATCGGCGCACCCTCCCCGGCGGTGGTTTCATAGTCGAGATTGGTGAGGAAGGTGAGCGACTGGTCAGGGCCCGGCGGGCCGGCGAGGTCGACCCGGACGGCGAGGAAAGGCGCGTCGGCGACATTCACGATGACCTTCTCATACGGGGTGACGAGATAGGTCACCCCATCCTCGTCCTTGCGCAGGATGCGGGAGAAAAGTCGGACGAGACGCTCGCGGGTGATGCGCGTGCCTTCATGCCACCAGCTGCCATCGGCGCGGATTTCCATTCCGATATCGCCGCACTTTTCCGGATTCCACAGATGGACCGGCGGCAACGGCCCGCCGAACTTGCCTTCCGGCAGGATGGCCTTAAGCGTGTCTTCGAGGCCAAAACTGCTGCCGGGGCTGGATGTCACATCTATCTCCGCCAAATTCACGCCTTACAAATAGGCTTGTAACTCAGAGACGTGAAGCCGGAGAGGCGTGGCGAAATGGCCGATACAGTATCCAGTTCAGAAACCGCCGTGGCGGACGCCGGCGCGGCGATGGAAGCGCTTGCGAATGTGAAGGCCGAAATCGGCCGGGCCATCTTCGGGCAGGAGCGCGTGATCGAGCTGGCGCTCGCGGCTGTTCTGGCGGGCGGGCATGCGCTGCTGATCGGCGCGCCGGGCCTTGCCAAGACGCGCCTTGTGGAGGCGATGGGCACGGCCCTCGGCCTGGCAAACCAGCGTATCCAGTTCACGCCTGACCTGATGCCTTCGGACATTCTCGGCTCGGAAGTGCTGGACGAGGCGCCAGGCGGGCAGCGCAGTTTCCGCTTCCTCAAGGGGCCGGTGTTCACCCAGCTCCTGATGGCGGACGAGATCAACCGGGCTTCGCCCCGGACGCAATCGGCCCTGCTGCAGGCGATGCAGGAGCGGCATGTGACGGTGGCGGGCGTGCGCCATGACCTACCGGCGCCGTTCCATGTGCTGGCGACGCAGAACCCGATCGAGCAGGAAGGCACCTATCCGCTGCCGGAAGCGCAGCTCGACCGGTTCCTGCTGAAAATCGACGTGACCTATCCGGACCTCGATACCGAGCGCCGCATCCTGATCGAGACGACGCGCGGCAACGATGCCCCGCTGCGCCCGGCGCTGGATGCCGGACGGCTCATGGCGATCCAGGCGCTGGTGCGTCAGATGCCGGTGGGCGAGAAGATTGTCGGCGCGATCCTGCAGCTGATCCGCGAGGCGCGCCCCGAGCAGACGTCTGACGCGCGCGTGAAGCGGCTGGTCGACTGGGGCCCCTCCCCGCGCGCCGGGCAGGCACTGATGCTGGCGGCACGCTCGCGGGCGCTGCTGCGCGGGCGGCTGGCGCCGTCGATGGAAGATGTCGAGGCGCTGGCGGAGCCGTGCCTCGGGCACCGGATGGCAATGCGCTATGACCCGACGGGCGAAGCGCCGAAGCTCAGTGATCTGATCAATGACCTCGCGAGGAAGGCCGGATGATGACGCGCCTTTTGACGGGGGGCCTGGTCTTGGCGCTTGCGGCCTGCGCGACGCCGGTTGCCGAAGCGCCTGCGCCGGAAGCGCCAACGGAAGAGGTGGCCGCGTGCCGTGACATCATTCGCAGTGCGGCGATGCATGCCTACGCTCTGGCGCGGTACCGCGATGACCAGCGCGCCGTGATCCTGCTGCCGGCGGGAAAGGCGGCAGCGGAGTATGAAGCCGAGACAAAGCGGCTGCGCGATGATGGCGCGTGGCTGATGGCGGAACTTGAGAGGGTCTATCCGGAGGCGGCGGAGATGCCGCCGTTGCCCGCGGTGCAGCCTGGTTCCTTGACCGAAGCGCAGGTCGTTGACCGGATTGCCGAGGCTGAAACCTGCCTCCGAAGCGGCGGAAAATGAAGCGGTTGGGCGCCTTCCGCGCGCTGGCGGGAACGGCGCTGCTCATGCTGGCGGCGTGCGCGTCGCCGGGCGCGGGCCAGCTTGGCGATGAACTGCCTTTCCCGGGCAGAGACCTGCCGCCTGTGCCTTGCAACAAGCTGATCATCGACGGCGCGAATTATGCCGATGCGCTGGCCGAAAGGCGCGAAGAACAGATGAAGCTGATGCGGTTCGGCTCGGAGGCCGCGATGAACGCCTACATCGCTGACACGCAGCGCCTTCGCACCGAGGCGGAGCGCATCACGATGCGCCTGGACGACATCCTGCAGCGGTATGGCGGAATCGCGGACTATCACTTCATCCAGTTCGAAAACCCGACGGCCGAAGAAGCCTCCGCGCGAATTGCCGCCGCTGATGCGTGTGCTGACGAAGCGCTGAAATGACCCCTGCCGCCGACCTTCGCGCAGAAGCTGAACGCCTTGCCCGGCAGTTGCCGGGGCTGAATTTCAAGGCGGAAGCCTCAGAGGCTGCGCATATCGGCTCGGCGGGACGGCGGCGCGCGGGCGGGGGCGAGACCTTCTGGCAATACCGGCGCCACGCGCAGGAGGACGATGCGAGCCGGATCGACTGGCGCCGCTCGGCCAAGGGCGATGAGCTCTATGTGCGCGAGACCGAACTCGAGACTGCACGGACGGTGCTGTTCTGGGCCGATGACCATCCGGGGTTCCGCTGGAAGGGCGAGGGCGACCTGCGCACCAAGGCGGACGAGGCGATCCTCCTGATGCTGACGATGGCGATCCAGATGTCGCGCGAGGGCGAGCGGATCGGGTCGTTCGGCTCCGGCCGGCGGCCAAGCTTTGGCAAGCGTGCGATTGACAGGCTTGCGAACGACCTGCTGCGCGGCACGGGGCGCACATTTCCGGCGCCGCCGCGCGCGGCGGCCACGCTGATCGTGGCCTCTGACTTCTACGATCCGATTCCGGAATGGACGGCGCGGCTGGCGCCGCTGGCGGCGAAATGCCCGGAAGGCGTGCTGCTGGCTGTCTCGGCGCCGGTGGAGATCGGCTTTCCGTTCGAGGGGCGTGTGAAACTCTCGCGGCCGGGCGCGGCGATCGACCGGATACTCGGCCGCGCGGAAACGATGCGCGAGGAATACCAGCGCCGCTTTGCCGAGCAGCGCGAGGGACTTGAGACGCTGGCACGGCGCATGGGCTGGGGCTTTGCCACCCACGTGACCGGCGCGCCCTGCCTTGAAAGCGCGGCGCGGCTGAAAGCGGAACTCGAACAATTCGGGGCGGCGCGGTGACGGCGCTGGGCCCTTTCCTTCTGGGCGCGCCCTGGGCGCTGGCGGCGCTGATAGCCCTGCCCGTGATCTGGTGGATCCTGCGGGCGACGCCGCCGGCGCCTAAAGCGGCTGAGCTGCCGTCGCTGCGCCTGTTGGAAGGCGCGGTGCCACGCGAGGAGACGCCGGCACGCACGCCCTGGTGGGTCTGGCTGATCCGGACGCTGGCCGTGGTGGCGGCAATCATCGGCCTGTCGCAACCGGTCTATGCGCCGGGTGCCAAGGCCGGGCAGACGGCGGAAGAAGGCCCGATCCTGATCGTCATCGACAATGGCTGGCCGGCGGCGCCGCGCTGGACCGAACTGACCAATGCGGCGAGCGCGACGCTGGACGCGGGCAACCGGGACACGGCGGTGCACCTCTTGCTGACCGCGCCGCAGCAGCTGAACGCCGATCCGGCAGTGCGCCTGTCGAAGGCGGATCTTGGCAAGCGGATTGCGACGCTGCGCCCGCAGCCCTGGGCGAGCGACCGGGCGGATGCGCTGAAGCGGCTCGATGCCTCGGGCCTGAAACCGGCGCGGATTTTCTGGGCGAGCGACGGACTGGAAACGGGCGGCGGGGCGGCCTTTGCGGCAGAACTGGCGGCCCGCGCGCCGCTGACCGTTTTCGCCGCGCCAGCCGACGGGCCGGTCGCGATAACCAGTCTTTCGGCCGAGACCGACGCGGTGAATATTCGCCTCGCACGCGCTGATACGCGCGGCATGGCGCGGGCCTTCGTTTCGGCGCAGACGCGCGACGGATCGGCGATTGCCTCGGCAGAGGCCGTGTTCGATGCGGGGGCGAGCGAGGCGGTGGCTGCGTTCAAGATTCCGGCGGCGGCGCTGGCGCGCGTGGCGCGGTTCAATGTGACCGGACGCGCCGGCGCGGGCACCGTGTGGCTCTGGGATTCGGTGGACCGGACGCGCCGCGTGGGGCTGGTCGATGCGGGCACCGCCGCGCAGCCGCTTCTCTCTGACATGCACTATATCCGCAAGGCGCTGGAGCCCTTCGCGTCCATCTCGAGCGGGGATGTGGAAGCGGTCGTCTCGACTTCGCCGGACGCCATCATACTGTCCGATGTCGGACAGATCCCGGCGGCGGACGCCGAGAAGCTGACCGCGTGGGTGGAAGATGGCGGCGCGCTGATCCGGTTTGCGGGGCCGCGCCTTGCCGCACAGGGCGACGAGCTTTTGCCGGTGGGCCTGCGCCGTTCGTCGCGGGCGCTGGGCGGCACGCTCGCCTGGGAAGAGCCGCAGGGGCTCGCCGAATTTTCAGACATCTCGCCTTTCTTCGGCTTACCGATTCCGCAGGACATCCGCGTGCGCCAGCAGGTGCTGGCCAGTCCGGACCCGGAGCTTTCGCGCAAGACCTGGGCGCGCCTTGCTGATGGCTCGCCGCTGGTGACGGCGGACGCGCGCGGCAATGGCATGCTGATCCTGTTCCATGTGACGGCGGGACCGGACTGGGCGGACCTCGCCTATTCCGGCCTGTTCGAGCAGATGCTGCGCCGCGCGATTACGGCCGGGCGCGGCGAGGCCATCGAAGACACCGAAGGTACCTACATGCCGCAGCTGACGCTGGACGGCTTCGGCCGCCTTGCAGGCGCGGGCGCGGCGGCGGCGCCGATCAAGGCGACGGAGTTTGCGACGACGCTGCCATCTGAAATCCATCCCCCCGGCCTCTATCAGGGACCCGCCGGCACGCGGGCGCTGAATGCCGGCGCCGGCGCGGCGCCTGAACTGATCCGCGACTGGCCGGCCTCTGCCCGCCTGCTGGGCGACGCCGAAGCGCGTTCGTTGCGCCTTGCCGGACCGCTGCTCGGCTTTGCGGCGGCGCTGCTGGCACTGGACCTGTTCATCGCCTTGTTCGTGGCCGGACGATTGCGCGCCTTCCTGCCGAAGGCGAAGACCGCGAGTATCGCAGCAGGGTTTGCAGCTTTGGCAGCGTTTTCACTGATCGCGCCGGAGCAGGCCTTTGCGCAATACGAGTACCAGCTGATGCCCGATGGCAGCTACCGCGCGGTCTCGACCGAGTCGCGCGTGGTGCCCCTGCCCGGCAGCGGGGCGCCGCAGAAGCAGATCGAGGCCGCGCTCGAGATGCGGCTTGGCTTCGTCGAGACCGGTGACAGCGCCCTCAATGCGCGCACGCGGGCCGGACTGATCGGGATTTCAAACATCCTCCTGATGCGGACATCTGTGGAGCCCGCCGAGCCGCATGCGCTCAACCTTGAGACGGACGCGCTTGAGCTTTATCCGCTGATCTATTTCAATGTGCCGGGAAATGCGGCGCCGCTGTCCGACAAGGCGGTGCAAAGGCTGAACGCCTATATGCGCTCTGGCGGCGCGCTGCTGATCGACACGCGGGCGGGCGAGACGGCCGGCACGCAGACGGATGTGACGAGCCTCGAGACGCTGCTGGAAGGCCTTGATGTTCCGCCGCTGCAACCTGTGCCGCAGAACCATGTGCTGTCGCGCAGCTTTTACCTGATCAAGGATTATCCCGGCCGGTTTGCCGGGCGGCGGCTCTGGATCGAGCAGGCGGGCGATGCGGCCGCGCCGCGCGGTGACGGCGTCTCGCGCCTGTTCATTGGCGATGCGGACTGGGCATCGGCCTGGGCGGTCGATCAAAATGGCCGGGATCTTTATTCAGTGGACGGAGGGGCCGAGCAACGCGAGACGGCGCGGCGCTTCGGCGTGAACCTCGTCATGTATGTGCTGACGGGCAGCTACAAGGACGACCAGGTGCACATTCCGGCGCTGCTTGAGCGGCTCGGCGAGGACGAAGGCGATGCGCGTGATCCGCGCCTTCCCGTGCCGGACCCGGATGGTGCGCCGCGATGAACGAAGCCGTGCGCCTGAGCTTCGAGCCGTTTCTCGGCTGGCCCCTGTTCTGGGGGCTGGCCGGGCTGACCGTGCTGACCTGGATAGCTTACCTTGCGCTGCGCGGGCGGGCCTGGCTGGCACGCGCTTTGGGCCTGCTGCTGCTCGCGGCAGCGCTGCTCAATCCATCCCTCGTGCACGAGGAGCGCGAGCCCCTGCCCTCTGTGGCGGCGATCATCCTTGACCGGTCGGAGAGTATGCAGTTCGGCGACCGGCAGACGGCGGCGGACGCGGCCTATGCCGCGCTGAAGACGCGCCTTGCCGAGGACAAGACGCTTGAGGTGCGCACGCTGGAGACCAATCCGGGCGATGACGGGACCTATCTATACGGCGCGCTGGAAGGGCTGATGTCGGATGTGCCGCGCGACCGGATTGCGGGCGCGATCCTGATCACGGACGGACAGATCCACGATCTTCCGGACCCGGAACGTGTCGAGGCGCTGATCGGCCCGCTGCACGGCCTGATCGCAGGCGACGAGGACCGGGGCGACCGCAGCGTGCGGATCGTCAATGCGCCGAATTTCGGCATCGTCGGCGAAAGCGCCAACCTTGTTGTGCGTGTCGAGGACCCGCGCGGCGGCGAGGTGGAGCTGCAGGTGTCGCTGAATGGCGGCGCGCCACAGCGCATCCGCGTGCCCGCAGGGGAGGACACGCCGCTGCCGGTGGAGATCGAGCGGCGCGGCGAGAACATGGTGGTGATCGAGGCGCCGCCCGGGCCGGAAGAGCTGACGCTGGCGAACAACCGCACCGCGATGACCATAGCCGGTGTGCGCGACCGGCTGCGCGTGCTGCTGGTGACCGGCAAGCCGAACCAGGCAGGGCGCGTTTGGCGCGACCTGCTGAAATCCGATCCGTCTGTTGACCTCGTTCACTTCACGATTCTCCGGCCACCCTTCAAGACCGACTATGCGCGCCCCGAAGAACTCGCGCTCATCGCCTTCCCGACCGAGGAATTGTTCGAGGAGAAGCTGACCGAGTTCGACCTGATCATTTTCGACCAGTATGAGCGTCAGGGCGTGATCACGCAGGCCTATCTCGCCAACATGTCACGCTATGTGGCGGATGGCGGCGCGCTGCTGATCGTGGCGGGCGAGCAGTTTGCGGGGCCGGCGAGCCTTGCGCGCTCGCCTCTGGCCTCGGTTCTGCCGGCGACGCCCACCGGCGTGATCCGTACCGGGAGCTTTACGCCGAAGCTGACCGGGCCGGGCAAGCGCCATTCGGTGACCGCGCCGCTGGATGACAGCGGCTGGGGCGAGTGGATGCGTTATATCGAGGCCGATGCGGTGGCCGGAGACGTGCTGATCGCCGGGCCCGAGGGCCGGCCGCTGCTGATCGTCGACCGCGTCGACAAGGGCCGCGTGGGCATGCTGATGTCCGACCAGATCTGGCTCTGGGCGAGCGGGCATGATGGCGGCGGGCCATTTGCCGAACTGATCCGGCGGATGGTGCACTGGATGATGAAGGAGCCGGAACTCGAAGAGCGGCGCCTGTCGATCCAGACCGAAGACGGCAAGGCGAGCGTCGAGCTGCGCACGCTGCTCGACAGCGCACCGCCGCTGGAGATCGAGACGCCGGAAGGCGACATTCTGCGCCCGAACTGGGTGAATCGCGGGCCGGGCACGTTTGCGGCAGAAGCGCCGATTGACCAGCTGGGCATTTACCGCGCGCGCGCCGGCGGGCTGGAAGCGATTGCGCTGAACGGGCCGGCGAACCCGAAGGAATATGCGGACCTGACCTCGACCGCGGACGTGCTGGAGCCCGTGTCGCGGGCGACCGGCGGCGGCGTGGAGCAACTGAATGCGGCGGGCACGAACCTTCCGGAAATCCGCCGCATCGGCAACCAGCGCACAGCGGCGGGCAACGGCTGGGTCGGCCTGCGCGAGCGCGATGCCTATGCGGTGCGTTCATCGACCAGCCAGCCGCTGCTGCCCGGCATTCTCGCGGCGGCGGCGCTGATCCTGATGCTACTGCTCGCTTGGCGGCGCGAGGGGCGTTAGAGCAAATTCCGCTCAAGCGGCTACCGGTTGAGCGGAAGAATTTGCGAAAAATCAAAACCTGGAGCACGTGATCTGATTCTATCAGATCGCGTTGTGCTCTAGGACGATTTCGTCCGCCGGCTGACGAGCCAGATCAGGATCAGCGGCGGGATGGCGGCGAAGGGCGTGATCGAGAACCAGGTCGCATAGCCGCCCATGGGCGAGCCGCTGCGGGCCTGGAGCGCCTCGACAGCGAGGCCGGCGAAGCCGCCGAGGAAGCCCGCAACCAGCGTCATGAGGGATGAGAGCAAGGCGAACTGCGCGGCGGTCGCGATGGGATTTGTCAGGCGGCTGGCCCAGGCCACCATCGCGGCAGTCGCCATGCCGCCGCTGAAGCCTTCGAACATCGCGACAATGATCCAGACGAGCCGGTCGCCGTCCGACTGCGCAAGGAACGCGAAGCCGACATTCGAGACGGCGGCGAGAACAAGGGCGATAGACATTGCGGGAATCGTGCCGAAGCGCAGGCCGATGAGGCCGCCGACAATCACGCCCGCCAGCGTCGCCGGGAAGCCGAAAACGGTGCGGATGGCGGCAATCTGGGGACCGGTGAAGCCGAGGTCGATATAGAGTGGGCCGACCATCGCGGTGATCAGCCCATCGGGCACAAAGTAGAGCGCGATCAGCGGCAGGAAGATGAAGTTTGCCCGCCCGTGATCCTGCCAGAAAACCTTCAGGGGGCGGACGAGCGCCGAAAGCACGCTGCCGAGGCCGGTGGCGGGGGAGAAATCGCGGGGCTTGTCCGGTTCGCGCGCGAGCAGCAGTCCGGTGAGGCCGGCGACGCCGCCGATCGCGGCGCAGGCATAGGACAGTTGCCAGCCGATCACCGCTGAGGCCGCGAGGATCGGCACGTTGCCGAGGAAATAGCCGGACCGCAGCCCGAAGATATAGGCCGAAGCCATCAGGTCCTGCTCTTCATCCTTCGCGCTTTCGATGCGCCAGGCATCGACGGCAATGTCCTGCGTCGCCGCGGCGAAAGAGGTGAGCATGGCGAAAGCGGCGAAAACCGCGAGGCTGCCGGAGGGGCCGGTCGCGGCCATGCCGAGAATGCCGACGGTCACAAAGAATTGCCCGACCAGCATCCAGGACCGGCGATGGCCGAGGCGCTCGCCGATCAAGGGCAGGCGGATCCAATCGACGAAGGGCGCCCACAAGAATTTGGTGGAGATGAAGATGCCCACCCAGCTCATGAAGCCGATGGCGCTGAGCGCGACACCTTCCGAGCGGAGCCAGAAACCGAGCGTCACGCCGACGAGAACCGGCGGCATGCCGGTCGCGATTCCGAAGATCACCGCAAGGGCAACCTTGGGCTGGTTCAGCGAGGCCAGAACCTGCCGCATCGTCGCGCGCGGGCGCTGCGGCTCGTCCTGACCGGTGACAACATCGGTCATTCATCCTCCCGTGCCGCAGGTGCCCCCGCCTCCCCTCTTGTGCGGGAGAGCTGTGACCGGGAGGACTGCGAACGAAGGAATGGTGCCAGCCGATTTCCGGATCGGCAAGCGAAAGCGCAGGATCAGGGCGCGGTGACGAGACCTTCGAGCGCGGAGGCATCGCCGGCAAGATTGCGCACCATCACGCGGCCCTGATCCTGCGGGCCGGGAAAGGTCAGGCGGTTCTTCGGTGCCACGGTGAAGCCTGCCTTGCCGAACAGGCTGTGGGCCCCGATCAGGATGGCCGCCGGCCAGCCGGCCGCCTTGCCAGCTTCTAGCGCGGCCTCGGTGATACGCAGGCTGAGGAGCTGGCCGCGATGTTCAGGATCGACAGCGACCGGTCCATAGAAGAGGGCCGGCGCGCGCGCCGTGCCCACAACCAGCGGCCAGACGCGGCAAACACCGACAACCTTGCCATCTTTCAGAGCGACGCGGTTGATGGCGGGAATCGAGGCGGAGTATTCCCGCAGCCTCTCGGCCGTCTTGGCAAAGTGGCCGGGTCCGAAGGTGCGGTCGAAGAGGTCTTCGATCGCATCGGCATGCAGGGCGGGCGTTTCGGGTACGATTTCGATCATCGCGCGCGCCTCTAGGGCGCATTTGCCCGGCCCGCAAGCGTGCGGCCACGCGCGTCAGGGGTGGAACGTCGCGTCCTGGTCCGTCAGCAAGCCGTAGGAGACGTGCTGCTTCAGCTTTTCGGTAACCGAGGCGGGATCGCCCTGCAGCCGGTCTGGCGGGATCGCTTCGCCGAAGGTCATGCGGATCCTGGCACCGCGCTTGTTCAGGAGCTCATGGAACAGGGTGATGTCACGCAGTTCGTTGGAGAGGTCGCAGAACAGGTAGTAAAGGGCAGAGTTGCGGGCATCGAGATTGAGCGGGATGACCGGCGCCTCCTGTTTTCGGGCAAGGCTGACGACGGTCGGGAACCAGTCCTTCTCCTCCATCTGGCCATTGACCTTGCGGGCGAGCCGGCCGGACGGGAAAATGACCACGCATTTCTCCTGCGCGAAGGCAGCGGCGGCGCGCCGGAGTGTTTCGCGGGCCTTGGCGGGGCTGCGCTTGTCGACCACCCATTCGACCGGGATGATCACGTCTTCGAATTTCGGATTGACCCGCATCGCGTCGGCATTGGCGAAAAAGACGATGTCCTGCCGCTTGCGTTTCAGCAGGTCCCAGACCGCCACACCGTCAGCGAGGCCGGTCGGGTGATTGGCCGCCACAATGCAACGGCCTTTTTCCGGAAGCCGGTCAATCCGGGCGACGGACATTTCGAAAGCGAGCTGGCGGGACAGCCGGTCAAACGATTCCCGGCCCGTCAGCTGGACCAGTTCATCGGCCATCGCGCGGGCCTTGCTGTAGCCGAGCAGGCTGTAGAGCAAGGGCCGGGCAATCGGCCAGGCGGGGCTCGCGCGCAGGCGGGGGCAGCGTTCCTCGATCAGCTCATCGACGATGTGCAGCCCCCCCTCCCCGGCTGTGAACAGGGTGGCCGGCTGGGCCGCAGGCGGCGTCAGGGTGGTCTCGTCAGTCATGCAGGTTCCGCTTCGCCTCCCGGAATCGGTAGCGCGCAGCATAGGACCAGCGGGGCCTGCTGCCTAGTTTCGAGCGACGCTGCCCGGGCCCGCAGAAAAATTGCATTCCGGGCGATTTTAAATGTTTCAGAAAGTTTCGCTTTACCAAGGCGCAAGACGCGCGTGGCATGGTGAACCCATCACGGGGCACGGCTTAACGCTTTCTCCCCGCCAGCCAGTTCCTAACGAGGTAGTTGTAGATGAAAGTTCTGTGGGTTGAGGATCATGAGCCGGTGCGCGACATGCTGGCGATCGCCTCTGACAAGGCGGCGCGCGCGCGCGTTCAGGTTGACCTCGTTATGGCGCCGACCCTGATGGCTGCGGAAATGCGCCTGCGCCTCGAGCGTTTCGACCTGGTTGTGCTCGACCTCGGCCTGCCGGACAGCATGGATGCCGACATGACGATCGCCCGCGTCGCCAATATGGGCAAATACCGCATCGCAGTCGTCTCTTCGCAGGAAAACCGCGACCAGGCGGTCGCCTCGGCGGTCCGCTGCGGCGCCAATATCCATCCCCAGGCCGTGTTCAAGGCGAACCTGCCCTTCAACCGCTTCATCCAGCGCCCGGAATCCTTTGAGGACTTCTTCATGGAGCTGATGCCGGCCGCCGGCGCCGCCACCCCTGCCCGCCCGGCCCGGGCCGCCTGATACCAGGCATTGCCGCCCACCGGCTCTGATTGCTAAGCCGCCCGGAAGAATGCTTCCGGGCGGCTTGTCGTTTCGGCGCGCCCACACCAAGGTGACCCTCATGGACAGCCTCCTCGCTTCGCCCGTGACGCTGGGCCTTCTCGCTCTGAACATCGCAGCCAGCCTGATTGCTTTCGGCAATGCGGCCTTCATGGCCCAGAACATCCTCTGGGTCGGGCCGATGAAGGAGAAGGGCGAATGGTACCGGGGGCTGAGTTCCGGCTTCCTCCACGTCAACGGCCCTCACCTTCTGCTGAACATGTACGGCCTCTGGCTGTTCGGGCCGATCTGCGAATACGTGCTGGGCGGGGTCGGCTTTGCGATCGTCTATTTCGCTTCGCTCATCGGGGGCAGCGTCTGGGCCTACCTGCACAATCAGAACTCGCCGGATTACCGCGCCGCCGGCGCCTCCGGCGCGCTGTCGGGTATTGTTCTCGCCTTCTGCCTGTTCGAGCCCTTTGCGGTCCTGCTCGCCTTCTTCGTCATCCCGATGTGGGGCATCGTGTTCGGCATCCTCTATGTCGGCCTGAGCTATGCCTTCTCGCTGCGCGAGAACAAGGTGATCGGGCATGAGGCGCACCTTGGCGGCGCGGTGGCGGGCATCATTGCGACGCTGCTGGTGCGGCCGGAGACTTTCAGCGAATTTGTCGCCCAGGCGGCGCAGCGGTTCGGCTGAGGCGGATGGGCGGGGTTCGGGCACGCTATGACGAGCGGGTGGCGAGCGGGGCGCTGACCGGCGACGCGGCGCAGGCCGCCGCCGCCGACCGGCTCGATGCCCTCGCCACCGATCTGGCGAAACCGCAGAAGCGCGGCCTGTTCGCCAAAGCGCCGGAGCCCGTGCAGGGCCTCTATCTCTGGGGCGGCGTCGGGCGCGGCAAGTCGATGCTGATGGACCTCTTCTTTGCGGAGACGAACGTTTCGCCGAAGCGGCGCGTGCACTTCCATGAATTCATGGCCGAAGTGCACGAGCGGCTCGATGTGTGGCGCAAGATGAGCGAGGCGGACCGCAAGCGCTCGCCCTGGCGCGTCAGCGGCTCGGGGGATGATCCGATTGCACCGGTGGCCAAACAGGTGGCGAGCGAGGCACGGCTGCTCTGTTTTGACGAGTTCCAGGTGACGCAGATTGCCGATGCGATGATCCTCGCCCGGCTGTTCGATGCTGTGTTCGCGCAGGGCGTGACGGTCGTGGCGACGTCGAACCGGCATCCCGATGATCTGTACAAGGACGGCATCAATCGCGGCCTGTTCCTGCCTTTCATCCAGCGGCTGAAAGAACGCTGCGGCGTATTCGAGCTGGTGTCTGCGCGCGACTACCGGCTGGACCGGCTGGTCGAGGCGCCGGTCTGGTATGCGCCGCTCGGGCAAGGCAGCGCCGCGGCGCTGGACCTTGCCTGGACACGGCTGACGCTCGGGGCAGAGCCGCAGCACTGCGTCCTGACGGTGAAGGGCCGCAAGCTTGACGTGTCGCGGGAGGCGGCGGGCGTGGCGCGCTTCACCTTCGAGGAGCTCTGCGCGCGGCCGCTCGGCTCACTGGACTATCTCGCGATCGCCGCCACGTTCCACACCGTCATCCTCGAAAGCATTCCCCTGTTAACCCCGGACCGGCGCAACGAAGCGGCCCGCTTCGTCAGCCTGATTGACGCATTCTACGAGGCCCGCACCAAGCTGGTGGCCAGCGCCGCGGCCGAGCCCGACCGGCTCTACCCCGACGGCGACGGCGCCTTCGAGTTCCAGCGCACCGCCAGCCGCCTGTTCGAAATGCGCTCGGCCGCCTACATGGCCGAGGAACGCCGGATCGTGGCGGATTGAGTTCGCGCCGTGGCGGGGCAACGATTGCCGCGCGTTTCGGCAGAGTGCTAAAAGCGGTAGCGCCCCCCCCGGAGACCCTCGCATGAGATTGCTGGCTGCCGTTCTCCTGTTGCTGACGGCTTGCACTTCAGGCCCAACGCCAAATGCGGAGGCCGCCGATCCCTATGCAACACTTCGCACGGCCTACGCGGCGCGCGACCCGGCGATGGCCGCCTCGGCCTACACGCCGGACGCCCAATTGATCTACGAGTACGACACGACAAGCGTCTATGCCGGCACGGCAGAGATTCGGGCCTCGTTCGCGGACTTCTTCGACCAGATCGCCCCCGAAGACGCTCTGGACCTGAACTTCCGGATCGCCTCGCGCACGGCAACCGAAAGCGGCTTTGAGGATCGCGGGATCTATCGGTTACGGGCCGGCGCCGAGATCACATCCTATGGCGGCTTCGAGACCCGGCTCGACAGCACATCCGGACGGTTCGTTTCTGACACGGGCACTGCCGCAACGCGCGAGGATTTTGAAGCCTTGCCGGGAGACTTGATGTTCCCGGACGCGCCCTGATTTCCCGCCCCACATTTTTGGGAGCGCCCTTCCACACGCTCGCCCCAATTCCTATTTATGCAAAAGCGCGATGAATGAATTGCGTGTCTCCGGCGGCGACGCTGCTGCCATGCAGGGCTAAGGTTCCGGGGAGTTCCAGGATCAAGAGGTGGGCCGCCGAAACGGGACCCGCCCAGAACAGGAGGACGAAACATGGCGAATACGCCGACGCAGGCAGGGTCTGTTGCCCTTAGTCCAGAACAAGGACTGAGCCGGTATCTGAGCGAGATCCGCAAGTTCCCGATGCTTGAGAAAAACGAGGAATTCATGCTGGCGCGCCAATGGCGCGATCATGAAGACACCGAGGCTGCCGAACGGATGGTCACCTCGCACCTTCGCCTCGTGGCGAAGATTGCCATGGGCTATCGCGGTTACGGCCTGCCGATGGCCGAAGTGATCTCCGAGGGCAATGTCGGCCTGATGCAGGCCGTCAAGAAATTCGACCCCGAGAAGGGCTTCCGCCTCGCCACTTATGCGATGTGGTGGATCCGCGCCGCGATCCAGGAATACATCCTGCGCAGCTGGAGCCTCGTGAAACTGGGCACCACTGCGGCCCAGAAGAAGTTGTTCTTCAACCTGCGCCGCCTGAAAGGCGAGATGCGCGCGCTGGAAGAGGGCGACCTGAGGCCGGAACAGGCGCAGCTCATTGCGGAAAAGCTGAACGTTACCGAGGCGGAAGTCTATTCAATGAATGGACGGATGTCGGGCTCCGATGCCTCGCTCAACATTCCGATGGGCACGGACGGCGACATGGAATGGCAGGACTGGCTGGCAGATGACGAGCCGGGCCAGGCCGAAACCTTCGCCAATCGCCAGGAACTCGACAGCCGGATGGAACTGCTGACGCGCGCCATGGAGGACCTCTCCGAACGCGAGCGCCACATCCTGACCGAGCGCCGCCTGATCGACGAGCCGAAGACGCTGGAAGAACTGTCGGACCAGTACGGCGTCAGCCGCGAACGCATCCGCCAGATCGAAGTGCGCGCCTTCGAGAAGCTCCAGAAAACGATGAAGCGCCTCGCGAAGGAACAGGGACTGCCGGTTGGCGACTGAGGCGCGCAACCTCTATCCGATCACATCAAGCCGCGACCCCCGGGTCGCGGCTTTTGCATCTATTCGCGAGCGCGACCTGACGGGCGGCCATGGCGGCCGCTTCATCGTGGAAGGCAAGGTGACGCTGGAGACGCTGCTGATGCGCGGCCGGTTCGAGGTCGAAAGCCTGTTCCTGTGCGAGACGCGGCTCGCCCCGCTCGCGGACCTGCTCGCGCGCGTGCCCGCGGATGTGCCGGTCTATGTCGCCTCTCAAGGCGTGATGGACGACGTCGCCGGCTTTCCGATGCACCGGGGCGTGCTCGCCTGCGGGCGCAAGGGCGCAGCGCTGAAACCACAAGATGTTCTGCCTGCGGAGGGCCCGTCCACGGCCCTGCTGCTTGCGGGCCTTTCGAACCATGACAATGTCGGCGCCTGCTTCCGCAATGCGGCAGCGTTTGGCGCGAGCGCGGTGCTGCTGGATGCGGCGTCGTGCGATCCGCTCTATCGCAAGGCGATCCGCGTTTCCTCGGGAACGGCGCTCTGGTTACCCTTCGCTCAGGGCGGGACCGGCGCCTCACTGATCGAGGCGGCAGAGGCCAGCGGTCACGAAGTCTGGGCCCTGACGCCGCGCGCGGAAGCCGAGCCCCTGCCCTCAGTAAAGGTGCCCGAACGCGTGGCCCTGCTGATGGGAGCCGAAGGCCCGGGGCTGCCCGCAGACCTGATCGCCCGCGCCCGGCCCGTACGCATTCCGATGTCGGACGGATTCGACAGCGCGAACGTCGCCACTGCCGCCGCATTGGCAATGGCCCACGTTTTCAACGCGCGAAAATAAGGCTCAGAAAACGCGCGGGCGTTCGTTGCGTTCGACGTGCAGGCCGCATTCCGTCTTGGCCTGGCCTGCCCAGCGGCCGGCGCGCGGATTGTCCGGATCGTCCGCAGGCTGAGTGCACGGCCAGCAGCCGATCGAGGGATAGCCCTGGGCGACAAGCGGGTGGCGCGGCAGGTTCCGCTGTTCCATGAACAGATCGACGTCATCCTGGTTCCAGCCGGCCAGCGGGTTCACCTTGTAACGTCCGGCTGCAAACTCGAACACCGGCAGGCTCATGCGGGCGCCGCCATGAAAGCGCTTGCGGCCCGTGATCCAGGCCGAATAGCCCTCCAGAGCCGGCTCCAGCGGGCGCACCTTGCGCAGGTCGCAGCAGGCATCCGGATTGGAATTCCAGAGCATCGATTTGGGATCTTCGAGACGGCGCTCGCCTTCGTTCGGCACCAGCGTGCGCACGCCGGTCAGGCCGAGCGTTTCGATCAGCGTGTCGCGGTAGTCGAGCGTCTGCGGGAAGTGCATGCCCGTGTCGATGAACTGGATCGGCAGCGAGGGATCGACTTCGGCGATCAGCGCCAGCATCACCGCGCTCTCGGCACCGAAGCTCGACACGTAAGTAAGATCGCCCACCCATTCGCGCACGATGGCGGCGCGCAGGATCGTCTGGGCGGAGGCCTGACGCAGCTCGCCATTGAGGCGGGCCAGCCGGACGGCGGGATCCGTTGCCGGGCTTTCAATCAGGGTATCGAAGGGCATGCGCCTCAGGCTCCGGTTCTCTTTCGGAAGGCGGCTCCCGGGCCGTCGGCTGCAGGCTGGTAGGCCTCAGTGAACTCGGCAAGCGCTTCCAGTACCTCAGATACGGTGGCGCGGCGGGTTTCGTAAGCATCGAAGCCTGAACGGTGCATGTAGAATATCTGATCGCGCAGCACATGCCCGACCGCCCGCAGCTCGCCGGAATAGCCGAAACGGCGGCGCAGCAGCTGGGCCTGGCTGAAGCCGCGCCCGTCGGTGTAGCGGGGGAAGTTGACCTCGATCAGGCCCAGCTCGGCGAGGTATGGCTCAAGCGCCGCAGGATCATCGGTCGGCTCAAGGCGTACCCCGTCCGGCAAAGGTCCGTTTTCCTGACCCTGCTTCAGACCGATGTAACGGCCGAAGGACACCGTGAACCGGCCGGATTCGGGCAAGACCGCGCCGTCCGCCACAAAGGCCCAGTCATTGGCGATCTCGGCGCCTGCCTTAACCAGCGGCATAGAGAGCCTCCTGGAAGCGCGCATGGCCCAGGCGCTCAAGCGTATCGATGAACTTCTCCGCCGGCGAGGTGCGCTCGGCGCGGTAGAACTCCACGACGCGGTGGATTGCGCCCGGCACATCATCGGCTTTCAGGCCGGGCCCGACGATTTCGCCGAGCGCGGCCTTCTCGTCAGCGCGCCCGCCGAGCAGGATCTGGTAAAATTCCTCGCCTTTCTTGTCGACGCCCAAGATGCCGATATGGCCGACATGGTGGTGCCCGCAGGCATTGATGCAGCCGGAGACATTGATGTGCAGCTTGCCGATATCTTCCTCATAGGCCGGATCGGCGAAGAGTTTCTGCACTTCCAGCGCTACGGGAATGGAGCGCGCGTTGGCGAGGTTGCAATAGTCGAGCCCCGGGCAGACGATCATGTCGGTGATCCGGCTCTCGTTCGCCGCGCCGAGGCCGGCGGCGTCCAGGGCAGCATAAACGGCCGACAGGTCATCCAGCGCGATGTGGGGCAGGATCAGGTTCTGCGCATGGCTGACGCGGATATCTCCGTACCCGTACTTTTCGGCAAGGTCGGCCACGATTTCCATCTGCTTGTCGGTCGCATCGCCCGGCGCAACGCCGATCGTCTTCAGGCTGACTGTGACCGAGGCGTAGCCCGAAACCTTGTGCGGATGCAGGTTCGCCCGCGTCCACCGCGCAAAGGCCGGATCGGCGATCTTTGCCGCCTCGAACAGTTTTGACCCCGCAGGTTTCTGCGCCAGGGACGGCGGCGCGAAGTAGGCATGGATCCGGTCAATCTCCGCCTGCGGAAGATTGATCTTCTCTGCGTCCCGCTGCGCCGCGAATTCTTCCTCGACCTGGCGGATATATTCCGCCTCGCCGAGTTCAGAGACGAGGATCTTGATGCGGGCCTTGTACTTGTTGTCGCGCCGGCCATAGCGATTATAGACCCGCATGATCGCCTCGAGATAATCGAGGATCTGCGCTTCCGGCACGAACGGGTTCACCAGCGCTGCAATATGCGGCGTGCGCCCCTGCCCGCCGCCGACATGCACTTCGAAGCCAATCTCGTCGCCGCGCTTGCGGATATGCAGCCCCACATCATGCACGCGGATGGCCGCGCGGTCATGCTCGGCAGCCGTCACCGCGATCTTGAACTTGCGCGGAAGGAAGGCGAATTCCGGATGGAAGGTCGACCATTGCCGGATGATCTCGCACCAGGCGCGCGGATCCACCACCTCGTCCTGCGCCGCCCCGGCAAAATGATCCGTAGTCGTATTGCGGATGCAGTTTCCTGACGTCTGAATGGCATGCATCTCGACTTCGGCGAGCTTCGCCAGCACGTCGGGAATGTCCTTCAGCGCGACCCAGTTGAACTGAATGTTCTGGCGTGTCGTGAAATGGCCGAAACCCTTGTCATAGTCACGCGCAATCTCGGCGAGACGGCGCAACTGGACCGGCGAGAGTTGGCCATAAGGAATCGCAATGCGCAGCATGTAGGCATGCAGTTGCAGGTAGACGCCATTCTGCAGGCGCAGCGGCTTGAACTCGTCCTCGGTCAACGCGCCGGACAGACGCCGCGCGACCTGGCCGCGGAACTGGGCCACCCGCTCCGCCACCAGACGGGCGTCAAATTGATCATACCGGTACATGCGTCACCCCATGCAAGTGCGGAAGTCCAAGTTCCAGCTCGCATCGCGCGACCCAGGCATGCACCGCAGGAAAATCATCAAGATCGAACCCGCCTTCATGCGCGAGGCGCGTATAGGCAAGCAGCGCCACATCGGCGAGCGAAATCGCGGCGCCGCCGGCAATGAAGTCGCTGGAGATCAGGGCCATTTCCATCCGCCCTAGAGCGCGGCGGCCCTTGGCAAGCAGATCCGCATCGATCGCGTCGTCGGACTTCTTCAGATAGTGCTTCTGGAAGCGGCGCACGGCGATTGTCGGCTCATGCGAATACTGTTCCCAGAACATCCACTCCAGCATCTTGGCGCGCTCGAAGGCATCTGCGGGCACGAGATCGGAACCTTCGGCAAAGTGCAGAATGATGGCGTTCGATTGGGACAAGGTGCGCCCGTCATCAAACTGCACAACCGGGACCTGACCAAACGGGTTCAGCGCCAGGAAGGCATCGGTGCGTGTCTCGCCTTTCAGGATATCGATCTCGATCCATTCGTGCGCAAGGCCGAGCCGTTCTGCGACCCATTTCACTTTCAGGCAATTGCCCGAGATACTGTCTCCAAAAATGCGGATCATGCCGCGCCGCCGAACGACAAGGCGGGCTGCGCCCGCATCGATTCACGCAAGGTCTCCCGGCCCGATACCTGTCCGTCTGCCGTGACTTCCATGAAATAGGGATCGGTGACCAAAGCCTCCTGCTTCAAGGCCGCCGCAAGACTGGCCTCAGCCTCGTCGCCGGTGAAGACACCCAGAAGCCGGGCATCCTCAGTCCACGAACCATCGGCCCGGAGCCAGACCGAGCGGCCGGTCGCGGTTGCCCAGCCGGTAATCGCCTTCGGGGTTTCAGGTTTAAGCTTGGGGCGAACAGAGCTCATATTCTCATTCCTCCAGCGCGAGCGCTTCGAGACGTGGCAGGGCCGAAAACTCGGCCGGCAGGAACTGGCTGATCTGCAGGCCGCTGAGCGGCAGGGCAGCCACTTCGCCGATGATGAGCAGCGCCGGGCCGGTGATGCCCTCTTCCTCGATCAGGAAAGGTAGCTCGGACAGCTCGCCAAATACGCGCACCTCTTCAGGACGCGTGCCATTCTCGATCACGGCAATCGGGGTGCGGGGGTCACGCCCTGCAGCAACCAGGCGTTCAGCGATCACCGGGGCGGTATCGACGCCCATGAACACCACAACCGTCTGGGCCGGCCGGGCCAGCGCCTTCCAGTCGAGATCCGGCACGCCGCCCGCCTTCGCATGGCCGGTGACGAAAGTCAGCGTCTGCGCATGGTCGCGGTGGGTCAGCGGAATGCCCGCTGAGGCGGCACATCCGAGGGCGGACGATATGCCGGGCACCACATGCAGGGCGACGCCTTCGGCACGCACGGCTTCCAGTTCCTCGCCGCCGCGGCCGAAGATGAACGGGTCGCCGCCCTTCAGGCGCACAACGCGAAGGCCTTCCCGCGCGGAGGCGACGAGGCGGGTATGAATCTCCGTCTGCGGAACAGAATGGTCGCCCTTCGACTTGCCGACCGGCACGCGCGCCGCATCCCGGCGAATGAGCCCGAGTATTTCGGGGCTGACCAGCCGGTCATAATACACGACGTCCGCTTCCTGCAGCACGCGGAGCGCTTTCAGCGTCAGGAGTTCCGGATCGCCGGGCCCTGCCCCGACGATGTGCACGACCCCGGGCGCGCGGCCGGTTGAGAGCGCCGCCGACTTCAGCAGCGCCTCGGCCTTTTCCAGATCGCCGGCATAGGCGGCTTCTGCGGCTGGCCCGGTCAGCGCGCGTTCCCAGAACCGGCGGCGGGCCGTCTTGTCAGGAACTGCTTCGGACACGAACGGGCGAAGGCGGCGCGCGAGCGCAGCCAGTTCGCCGATCCGGTTCGGCAGCAGGGCCTCCAGTTTCGCGCGCACGGCTTTTGCCAGCACCGGCGCGGCGCCGCCGGACCCGATGGCAGCAACGATCTCGTCGCGGTCGAGGATCGACGGCACCGTGAAGTCACAGTCTTCCGGATGGTCGACCACATTCACCGGGATGTTTCGCGCCCGTACGTCAGCAAGCGCCTCAGCGCGCAGCGCGTCATCGGCTTCAGCGATGATGGCGAGCCGCGCGCCCTCAAGTGCAACACCGCGCAACGCGGTGTCTACCACGGCAACGCGGCCAGCAAACTCGGCGTTCAGCGCCGCATCGTCAAACGCACCCACAAGCACCAGATCTGCAGGCGAAGACACCAGCAGGCGCAGCTTGCGCGCCGCCTCGTCGCCGCCGCCCAGCACCACAATGCGGGCGCCTTCCAGATTGAAGAAGGCTGGAAACTGGCGCATGGGGCGCAACTTTCTTGTTTAGCGGTTCTGGAGGGAGAGATGCACAAAACCTCCTTGACGCCTCGGCAGCAACGGGCAACCCCTAAGTCTATCTTTTAGAGAAACTATCCATGTCCGATCCTTCAGACCGCTTGCCGCCGCTTAATGCCCTGCGCGCCTTCGAAGCCGCCGCACGGCGCCTCTCGTTCACGCAGGCCGCCGAGGAGCTGAATGTCACGCCCGGGGCGATTTCCCAGCAGATCCGTCAACTGGAAGACTTCGCCGGCACGCCTCTATTCAAGCGTACGGGCCGTTCCGTGCTGTTGACCGACGCCGCACAAGCCAGCCTCCCCCTTGTCCGGGAAGCCTTCGAGCGGATCTCAGAGGCCGGCCGTATCATGCAGGTCCCTGCCCGCAAGGGCCGGGTTATGATTACCAGCGCGCCCTCCTTCGCCGCCAAGTGGCTCGCCCCCCGGCTCGAGAAGTTCCACCGCACGCATGAGGGCATCGAGGCCTGGATCTCCGCCGACATGGCGCTGACCGATTTCAACACCGCCGATGCAGACCTCGCGATCCGCTATGGCCGGGGCAGTTATGAAGGCCTGAAATCCGAGAAACTGCTCGACGAAACGGTCCTGCCCGTTTGCTCGCCGCGCCTCCTCGAAGGGCCCGATCCGATCCGCCGGCCCGAGGACCTGAAGAACCACACGCTTCTGCATGACGAGAGCTCGGAGAACGACCCCTCCTGCCCCGACTGGGCCAGCTGGCTGCGGGCGCACGGCGTCTCCGGCGTCGACGGTGCGCGGGGCCCCCGCTTCAATCAGGGCATACTCGTGATCGAGTCGGCTGCCGCAGGCCGAGGCGTCGCGCTCGCCAAGCAGGCCATTGCCGCCAATGACATCGCTGCCGGGCGGCTGGTTGCCCCCTTCGCCAACGGATCGATCCCGATCGATTTCGGCTATTGGCTCGTCTGGCCCAAGGGCCGCCACCTGACGCCGGACGTTCGCGCCTTCATCAAGTGGATCAAGGACGAAGCGGCCGGCAGCGAAGTGATCGGCGTCTAGTCTTCGGGCTCTTCAATGCAGCGCAGCAGGCTGCCGTTCGGATCGACGAGCGCAAACATCCTCAGACCGAACGGTTCCAGCTTCGGCGGGGTGAGCCGCGGAATGCCCTCGGGAGGCAGTCCGGCACGCTGCCAATCCCGGTAGAGATCATCGAGACCGGCAACACGCACGCAAGCGCTGAAAGACGACTGCCGGGGATCGAGATCAGGATACGGAAAGAACTCGATCTCCAGCGCGCCGCGCGAGAGGATCATCCAGCCGGAATCCCTGAACTCGGTTTCGAAACCGAGCTTTGCGTAGAAAAGTTCGGTCGCGGCGAAGTCGATCGCTGGCAGGTTCGCGGTAACTCGGTCAGACGTCGGAGCAGTCATGCGGCGAACTATAGCGCTGCGTCGACCAAAAGGAAGGCAGCGAGGCGCGCACTTGCATTTCGGCTGGTGCTCTGGGTCTGCTCCAGCGCAGCCAGGGCATCAGCCTGCTCGAGCGAGGCGAACTGGCGGGCCAATGCACCGAGCTTCGGATCACCGCGCAGCCGGTGCGAGACGCGCTCGACTTCCTTGCCGGCCTGCTCGCGGATCGCTTCGCGGCGTGCGGCGTCGCCTTTGTGGGCGGCCGAGGCAATCTTCTTTTTCGACCGTGGACGGAACACTTCGCCGAGCGGAATGCCGGAGGTTTGCAGCCGGTTCACGATGTTCTCGGCAATCTGCTCGCGGTCTTCCGTTGGCTGGCCGGACTCTTCGCGGGAGATATCCGAGATGATGTCGCGCAGCGCCGACCCGTTGGCGCCGGACCCGCCCTGATGATCGCTTGCACGGCGGCGCGGCAGGTCTGGTACCGGCGAGACAGGATCATCTGACCGGCGGCGCAGCATCAGGGGCTCTCCCGCGCTCGGCGAAACATCGCGGCCGAGCACAAGTGGCGGCTCGGGCGGCGGCGTCATGCCACTTGCGGCGATCACCGCATCTGCGCTGGCTTCGAACAGGTCATCGTCCATCGAGGCTCGGCCCGCCGTCATGCGGCCATTGCCGTTGGAATAGGCCGGTGCCTGTCCATTACCGTTTGTGTGCCCGGCCACATGGCCGTTCGCAGCGGCGGCGCCATGGGCATGCCCATTGGCGTGGCCGTTTCCGTTCGAATAGCCGGGTTGCGGCGCGGCCAGCGTCTGGCGAACAGGCGGCGCGGACAGTGCCGGCGCCGGTTCGGGCGCGGGAATGCCGGTCAGGCGTTCGAGATTGTTGCCTTCGATGCGCGCCGCATAACTTGCGGTGCGCAGCGCATACGCAGCCTGCTCACCTGCTTCACGCAAGCGCGCGAGCGAGCGCGCCGCCTCTTCGGCGGCCCCGCGCGTTGCTGCATTGATTTCTGCATTCGCCTGGCGCGCGCCATCAAGCGCGGAGGCGACCGCGCCCTTCAGCGCATCGCCCGTCGTGGCTGCCGCAGCCGCGGCCACTTCGCTGGCGCGAACAGCAGCGTCCACGGTGCGGCGGGATTGTTCGAGCTTGTCCTCGATGCGGGTGATCGAGAAGGTAAGCGCTTCGGTGCGGGTTGCAGCTTCACGCGCGAGACCGTCGAGCGCCTCGAGCCGTCGGGAGAGGTCATCCCCGGCGCGGGCCATTGAGCCGAGCCGGTTTTCAAGCGCGGTATCGGCGCGGCCAACTTCATCGCTTGCCTGACGCGCGGCAGAGACCATCATCTGGGCCTGACGCGGAATGGCTTCGCTCATCGTGGTGATCTGGCTACGCAGCTCGCGTGCCAAAGCTTCGAGCGCCTGGCGTTCGGCGCCGAGCCGCGTTGCGAGGTCGCGCGCATTGTCAGACGTCGCATACGAAACCGATTCGAGGCGCAGGCGTTCGTCACCGATCTCGGCGGCCATCGCTTTCATCGCCATCAGCGCATGACCCATCGCGCGGTCGACTTCGGACGCAGCCTGCTTCATCTGCTCGGCGAAAGCGATGCCTTCGGTGCCGGCCTCGCGCGCCGGGGCCATCAGCCGCGCGGTCGCTTCCAGCACCAGCGCATTGGCCGCTGCCGAACGGCGGCTCGCCCGGCCCATGAAACCGGCCATGATGATCAGGAAGGCGGGAATGAGCGCCGCGACGCCGCCCGCTGCCAGCAGCATCGGCGCAAACTGTTCGGCCAGCGCGAGACCGCCGAGCCCGAGAAAACCGAAGACAACACCCAGAATCCAGAGAAGGGCGACGACAAAGGAGGCCGTCACCATCCATCCGCCACCATGCTGGGCCATCTCATAGTTATGAGAGGCCTGGTGACGCGCAAGGTCGTCCCGGCCCGAGGGGCGCGCGGAAGAAGCTTCTGTCATGTCCACTGTATAACGCGCCTCGCGTGCTGCCGCGAGGACAGAATGCACGCCGGTAGATTAAGGCTTTGCAGGATAGTCTAGCCGAGCAGGGAAACGATCACGTTGCTGCCGGCCGGTTTCTCGTCCTTGTCGGTGCTGTCCGGGGCAAACTCGATACCGAGCCAGGCAAGGATGGTCGCCAGCACGAGATTGCGGATCAAGATGAGCAGTTCGGTCATCGCACCTGTCCCCAGACAAGGAATAGAGGCGGTTTCATGTGCCTCAAGGGAATGTGTACTTCAAAAGCGCCTTTTCGACAATCGATAAACCGTGAATTTTTTGCGCCATCCTCACCTTTAACAGGATGCTAACAGGCTCAGGCGAGGTTTTGAGGGCACAGGAGACCCCGCCCATGAGCGAGCCGCGCCCTACCCTCGCCGTGATGGACCTTGATCACCTCTCCGCCATGACCGGCGGCGATCTCGCGCTCGGGATCGAAGTGATAGAGATTTTCCAGCATCAGGCCCAGCTCTGGTCCCGCTTGCTCGATCCCAGGCTGGAAGCGCGGGACTGGTCGGATGCGGCCCATACGCTCAAAGGCGCAAGCCTGGGGATCGGGGCGATCAAGCTCGCCGCCGCCTGCGAACGCGCGGAAAAAGCCGGCAGGTCAGAGACGCCGCCCAGCCCGGCGCATGCCGCGGTCCTGCTGGGAGACGTGAAGGACGCGCTCGGCGAAACGCTCGAGGCGGCAGCCCGCGCCGCCTATGACTTGACGCTGGAAGCCAGCCGCAGCGCGTCGTAGCTCTCGAATTCATAGGCAATGCAGCGGTCGATCATCGTGCGCCAGACCGGCTCGGCGATGGCCGGCGACAGGCCGTGTTTCGGGCATTCGGCCTTCACCTTCGCCACTACATCTTCAATCCGGGCCCGGTCGTGCACCACGGCGCGGTCGCCCTTGATGCGGGCAGCGGCATCCATGAAGGACTGGCGCTCGGCGATGATCTCAACCAGCAGACGGTCGATCCGGTCGATTTCATAGCGCACGTCGGTCATCGTGGTCGCCGTTTCGGCCGTGTGGCGGCGCGGATCGCTGGTATAAGTCGTCATCGGCGGGCGCCTCTATCTGGGTTTGTGCCCCGATATATAGGCGGCGCGCCCCGCGCAAGAGACGGGGCGCCTCGCCGCAGCAACAGGCTTCAGCCTTTCGCTTCGATCTTGTCCTGCGTTTTCGTGTCGAAATCACTGGCGTCATGGCGTTCGCGCAGCTGGGATTCCGGCTTCCCGTTGGTCGAGTTGACCATTCGGCCGCGTTTCACAGCGGGGCGCTCGCCGATCTGCTTGGTCCAGCGCAGCACATTCTTGTACTCGTGCACCGACAGGAACTCGCCGGCATTATAGACGACGCCGAGCACCACCGCCCCGTACCAGGGCCAGATCGCCATGTCGGCAATCGAGTACTCGTCGCCGGCCATGTACTCGTTCTCCGCGAGGTGGCGGTCGAGCACGTCGAGCTGTCGCTTCACTTCCATCGCGTAGCGGTCGATCGCGTATTCGATCTTGATGGGCGCATAGGCATAGAAGTGGCCAAAGCCGCCGCCGAGGATCGGCGCAGAGCCCATCTGCCAGAACAGCCAGGAGATCGCCTCGGTGCGCTTGCGCGGGTCCTTCGGCAGGAACTCGCCGAACTTTTCGGCAAGATAAAGCAGGATGGAGGCAGACTCGAACACGCGCTGCGGCGGGCTGACCGAATGGTCCATCAGCGCCGGAATCTTGGAGTTCGGGTTGGCGGAGACGAAGCCCGACGAGAACTGCGTGCCTTCCATGATGTTGATCAGCCAAGCGTCATACTCGGCGCCTGCATGGCCCTTGGCCAAGAGCTCCTCAAGCAGGATCGTGACCTTCACGCCATTCGGCGTGCCAAGCGAGTAGAGCTGCAGGGGATGCTTGCCGACCTGCAGGTCCTTGTCGTGCGTCGGCCCGGCGATGGGGCGGTTGATGCTGGCAAAGCGCCCGCCGCTTTCCTTGTTCCAGGTCCAGACTTTGGGGGGGACGTATTCCTTGTCGGTCATCTTGCGTCTCCGGCGTTGATCGCTCTGCGCCCTAAGGTCTGGCATCCGGTGTAAAATACAAGAGGCAGTTCCGCTGAAGTGACCCTTCAGCAGAACTGGAGCCTGACACTGCGCCTTTCCTTAGACTTCCAGCAGCATCCGCTCCGGATCTTCCAGCGCGTCCTTCACGCGGACGAGGAAGGTCACCGCTTCCTTGCCGTCAACGATGCGGTGGTCATAGCTGAGGGCGAGATACATCATCGGCTTGATGACGATCTGGCCGCCCCGCACGATCGGGCGGTCCTCGATGCGGTGCATGCCCAGCACGCCGGATTGCGGCGGGTTGAGGATCGGCGTCGACATCAGCGAGCCATAGATGCCGCCGTTCGAGATCGTGAAGGTGCCGCCCTGCAGGTCGCCGATGGTCAGCGCGCCGTCGCGGGCTTTCTTGCCCAGCGCAGCAATGCCCTTCTCGATGTCGGCCAGCGACATTTCATCGACGCTGCGCAGAACCGGCGTGACAAGGCCCTTGTCCGTGCCGACGGCAACGCTGATGTCGTAGTAATTCTTGTAGATGATGTCCTGGCCATCGATTTCCGCATTGACCGCCGGAACTTCCTTCAGGGCGTTTGACACGGCTTTCACGAAGAAGCTCATGAAGCCGAGCTTGATGCCGTGGCGGGCAACAAAGGCGTCCTGATGCTTCTTGCGAAGATCCATGATGGCCGACATGTCGACATCGTTGAATGTCGTCAGCATCGCGGCCGTGTCCTGCGCCTCTTTCAGGCGGCGGGCGATTGTCTGGCGCAGGCGCGTCATCCGTACACGTTCTTCACGCGGACCGGTTTCGCGGGGCGGGCGGGCCTGGGTATCGGGCATCGAAGGGACTTTCGGCTGGTTCACATAGGCAAGGGCGTCGGCTTTGGTGGCGCGGCCATCACGGCCGGACCCCGGAATGCTGGCGGGCTCGACATTCGCTTCGGCGGCGATGCGGCGCACGGAGGGCGCGACCGGACGCTCGCCTGTGCCGGTGGCAGCCGGTGCAGCAGGCGCAGAGATCGTCTTTGCAAGCGCAGCCTCCGCCGCCACTTTCGTGGCCGCCGGCATGGACGCGCCGATCCGCGCAATCACTGAACCGGGCGTCACGCTCGTTCCGGCGGCAACCAGCAACTCGATGATCACGCCGTCTGCAGGCGAGGGTACTTCAAGCGCGACCTTGTCGGTCTCGATCTCGGCGATCGTCTCGTCTTTCTTCACCCGCTCGCCGACCTTCTTGCTGAAGGAGGCAATTGTGCCTTCGGCGACGCTTTCGCCCATCACGGGCACTTTGACGTCGGTCACGGTGCCGGCGGCAACAGGTGCAGGCGCGGCCTTGGCGGGCGCCGGCGCAGGCGCAGCGGGTGCGGCTGCCGGTTTGGCTGCCGGTGCAGGTTTCGCCGCAGCGGCCCCTGCCCCGTTGATCCGTCCAAGGAGGGCCCCGATGCCGACGGTTTCACCCGCCGGAACCGTGATGTCGGAAAGGATGCCGTCTTCGCTGGCCGACACTTCGACCGAAACCTTGTCAGTCTCCAGTTCGACGAGCACTTCGTCTTTCTTCACCGCATCGCCCTTGGCTTTGAGCCAGCGGCCAACTGTGGCTTCCGAGACGCTCTCGCCGAGTGTGGGTACAACAATGTCTGTCATGGGACGTGTCCGAAGGGAGGGCTGGAGGGGATCAGGCAGAAACGTTGCGGTCATCGACCGGGTCGGGCGACAGCGCGATACGGATCAGCGATGCCTGCTCGGCCTGGTGCTTGGAAAGAAGACCAGTCGCGGTGGCGGCGCTCGGCGGGCGGCCCGAATATTTCGGACGCGGATTCGTATAGCCAGCCTGTGATGCGGCCCATTCGATCTCGTCACGGATAAAGGTCCATCCGCCCATGTTGCGCGGCTCTTCCTGGCACCAGACGATCTCTGCTTGCGGGAAGCGCTTCAGCTCCGTCACCAGCGACTTGCGCGGCACCGGATAGAATTGCTCCACACGCAGCAAATAGACGTCGTCTGCGCCCGACGCTTCGCGGGCTTCGAACAGATCATAATAGACCTTGCCCGAGCAGAGCACGACCCGGCGGATCTTCTTGTCTGCCACCAGCTTGACCTTGCCTTCGCGGCCCGCCGTCTCGGCATCATCCCAGAGAATACGGTGGAAGGTCGACTTTGCATTCATGTCGTCGAAGGTCGACGTGGCCAGCTTGTGACGCAGCAGCGATTTCGGCGTCATGATCACGAGCGGCTTGCGGAACTCGCGGTGGATCTGGCGGCGCAGGACGTGGAAATAGTTCGCCGGCGTCGTCAGGTTGCACACCTGCATGTTGTCTTCCGCGCACATCTGCAGGAAGCGCTCAAGGCGGGCCGAGGAATGCTCCGGGCCCTGACCTTCATAGCCGTGCGGCAGCAGCATCACGAGGCCCGACATGCGCAGCCACTTGCGCTCGGCGCTCGAGATGAACTGGTCGAAATAGACCTGCGCGCCGTTACAGAAGTCGCCGAACTGCGCCTCCCACAGGGTCAGCGTATTCGGGTCAGCCAGCGAGTAGCCATACTCGTAACCAAGCACCGCTTCCTCGGAGAGGAGCGAGTCGATCACTTCATACGGCGCCTGCTTGTCGCTGATCCGGTTGAGCAGCGTGTGGCGCTCGCCGCTCGTCTGGTCGACGATGTGGCTGTGGCGCTGCACGAACGTCCCGCGGCCGCAATCCTGGCCGGACAGGCGGACCGGGAAGCCCTCGTCGAGCAGGCTGGCGAAGGCGAGATGCTCGGCGCCGCCCCAGTCGATGTCCTTGCCCGTCTCATAGCTTTCGCGGCGGCGCGCAATCACGCGCTCGACCGTCTTGTGGACATCAACACCCGCCGGAACGCGCGTGATGGCATCGCCGAGTTCCTTGAGCTTCGCCTTCGAGACGCCGGTCTTGCCGCGCCGGTCGTCGTCGATTGGCAGGCTGAAGCCCGACCATTGGCCTTCCAGCCAGTCGGCCTTGTTGGTCTTCAGGTCCTTGCCGGCATTGAAGGCCTGCTCGAGGAAGTCCTCGAACGCCTTCACCTGCGCCTCGACCTGCTCGGCCGTCAGAAGGCCCTCGGCCACAAGCCGCTTGCCATAGATTTCGCGCGTGGACGGAAGGTCCTTGATGACCTTGTACATCACCGGCTGGGTCATCGTCGGGTCATCGCCCTCGTTGTGACCGAAGCGGCGATAGCAGAACATGTCGATGACGACGTCTTTGGAAAACTTCTGGCGATACTCCGTCGCTACTTTCGCCGCATACACCACCGCTTCCGGATCATCACCGTTGACGTGGAAGATCGGCGCCTGCACCGCCAGCGCCACATCCGACGGATAGGGCGAGGAGCGCGAATACATCGGGCTCGTGGTGAAGCCGATCTGGTTGTTGACGATAAAGTGGATCGTGCCGCCCGTGCGATAGCCCTGCAGGCCCGACAATGCGAAACATTCCGCAACAACGCCCTGCCCCGCGAAGGCCGCATCCCCGTGCAACAGAAGCGGCAGCTTCTTGGTACGGTCGAGCTTGCCGCTCTCACGCGACTCCATGAACTGCTTGGCACGTGTGCGCCCCAGAACCACGGGGTTCACCGCCTCAAGGTGAGACGGGTTGGCGTTCATGGTGAGGTGCACCGTGTTGCCGTCGAACTCGCGGTCCGACGAGGCCCCGAGGTGGTATTTCACGTCGCCCGAACCGAAGGCGCCGGCGCCTTGCGTCGATCCGCCCTGGAACTCGTGGAAAATCTTGTCATAGCCCTTGCCCATCACGGCCGCGAGCATGTTGAGACGGCCGCGGTGCGGCATGCCGACCACGATCTCGTTGACGCCAAGCGCGCCGCCGCGCTTGATGATCTGTTCCAGCGCCGGCACGGCGGCTTCGCCGCCATCAAGGCCGAAACGTTTCGTGCCCGGGAAGCGCTTGTGCAGGAAGCGTTCGAAGGTTTCCGCTTCGATCAGCTTGCGGAGGATTGCGAATTTGCCCTCGCGGGTGAACGCGACGCCCTTGTCCGGGCCTTCGATGCGTTCCTGCAACCAGGCCTTCTCGGCCGGGTCGGAGATGTGCATGAACTCGATGCCAAGCGTCGAGCAGTAGGTCCGCTTCAGGATTTCCAGCATCTCGTTGATGGTGGCGCGCTCGAGGCCGAGCACGTTGTCGATGAAGATCGGGCGGTCGCGGTCCTCGGGCTTGAAGCCGTAAGAGGCAGGATCAAGCTCGGGCTGCTCGCCAAAGCCGGACAGGCGCAGCGGGTCCAGTTGCGCCGCCAGGTGGCCGCGAACCCGGTAGGCGCGGATCATCATGATCGCGCGGATCGAATCGGTCACCGCCCGCGAGATGTCGGCCGGCGCTGCGGCCGGATTTGCCGCCTTGATCTTCTTCTCGAGTTTCGGCTCCAGCGCCGCCCAGTTGCCATCGAAGGCCGCAACTTCCTCGCCGGCCTTGGCCTGCGGCCAGCCATCGCGTTTCCAGCTGGCGCCCTTGGCATTGGTCGTGGCGCTCGCCGCATCATCGCCGAGCTCGGCGAAGAAGGCGCGCCAGCTTTCCGGCACAGACGACGGGTCCTTCGCATAGGCTGCCTGCATCTGTTCGATCCAGAGTGCCGAGCCGCCGTACAGGAACGCGGTTTCCAGCATCGCAGCGTTGCCGGAACTGCGCGGACCGTTTACCGGGCTGCCATCGTCTGCCATTGCAAAATCATCCTTCCAGAGCTGCCGCCCCCGGGACGCAAATGGGGGCGGATGATGCCGCCTGCAGGTCACGGGCTGCAGAGCCCCGCCCGCGCGCCGCGCTGCCTTCAGGCAATCACGGCGGCAAGCTAAACCAGAGGGTCTTCTAACCCTTTAACACTTCGACCAGCGTCGTACCAAGACGCGCCGGGCTTGGGCTTACACGGATTCCCGCAGCTTCCATCGCTGCAATCTTTGACTCTGCATCGCCCTTCCCGCCAGACACGATTGCGCCAGCATGGCCCATGGTGCGGCCCTTCGGCGCCGTGCGGCCCGCGATGAAGCCGGCCATCGGTTTCTTGCGGCCACGCTTGGCCTCGTCGATCAGGAACTGCGCGGCTTCTTCTTCGGCCGAGCCGCCGATCTCGCCGATCATGATGATCGATTTGGTCTCATCGTCCGCCAGGAACATTTCCAGCATGTCGATGAACTCGGTGCCCTTGACCGGGTCGCCGCCGATGCCGACGGCCGTCGTCTGGCCGAGGCCGGCATTGGTGGTCTGGAACACGGCTTCATAAGTCAGCGTGCCGGAGCGCGAGACGATACCGACCGAGCCCTTCTTGAAGATGGAGCCCGGCATGATGCCGATCTTGCACTCGTTGGCCGTGATGATGCCCGGGCAGTTCGGCCCGATCAGGCGCGACTTGGAGGTTTTCAGCTTGGCCTTGACGCGGACCATGTCCATGACCGGCACGCCTTCGGTGATGCAGACGATCAGCGGGATTTCCGCGTCGATCGCTTCCTCGATGGCCGCGGCGGCGCCCGCCGGCGGCACGTAGACCACGGACGCGGTCGCGCCGGTCTTCGCCTTGCCTTCGGCGACGGACGCGAAGATCGGCAATTCCTTGCCGTTCGCTGCCGTCCACATTTCGCCGCCCTTCTTGGGGTGGATGCCGCCGACCATCTGCGTGCCGTAATATTCAAGCGCCTGGCTGGTGTGGAACGAGCCGGTATTGCCGGTCATGCCCTGCGTCAGGACTTTCGTGTTCTTGTCGATCAGAATGGACATGACGCTTAACCCCGCACCGCTTTGACAATTTTCTGAGCCGCATCATCGAGATCGTCTGCGGGAATGACGTTCAGCCCGCTCTCGCGGATGATCTTCTTGCCGAGATCGACGTTCGTGCCCTCAAGGCGTACGACCAGCGGAACGGCAAGGTTGGTCTCTTTCACGGCGGCGATTACGCCTTCGGCGATGACATCGCATTTCATGATGCCGCCGAAGATGTTCACGAGGATGCCCTTCACGTTCGGGTCCTTCATGATGATCTTGAAGGCAGCCGCCACCTTCTCCTTGCCGGCGCCGCCGCCGACATCGCAGAAGTTCGCGGGCTCTTCGCCGTACAGCTTGATGATGTCCATCGTCGCCATGGCAAGGCCGGCGCCGTTGACCATGCAGCCGATCGTGCCGTCGAGCGCGATATAGGCAAGGTCCCACTCGGCGGCTTCGAGTTCTTTCTCGTCCTGCTCGGTTTCATCTTTCAGGGCCTGCACATCCGGATGGCGGAACAGCGAGTTGCCATCGAACGACACTTTCGCGTCGAGCACGCGCAGGTGGCCGTTCTTCATGACGATCAGGGGGTTCACCTCCAGCATCGCCATGTCCTTCTCGGTGAAGGCCTTGTAGAGGATCGGGAACAGTTTGAGGCCGTCTTCCGCCGCCGTGCCGGTGAGGTTCAGCGCCTTGTTCAGCGCGGCGCTGTCAGCGGCTGTCACGCCTTTCAGCGGGTCGATCTGAACGGTCAGGATTTTCTCCGGCGTGTCATGGGCGACCGCCTCGATGTCCATGCCGCCCTCGGTCGAGACAACGAACGCAACGTTGGAGGTCGCACGGTCAACCAGGATCGACAGGTAGAGTTCTTTTTCGATGTCGGCGCCGTCTTCGATGTAGAGGCGGTTCACCTGCTTGCCGGCGGCAGAGGTCTGCGCGGTCACGAGGTGTTTGCCGAGCATCGCTTCGGCATGCTTCTTCACATCTTCCTTCGAGAAGGCGAGGCGCACGCCGCCTTTTTCACCGGCTTCCTTCTCGATGAACTTGCCCTTACCGCGCCCGCCGGCGTGGATCTGGCTCTTCACGACCCAGAGCGGACCGGGGAGCGAATCAACCGCTTTCTGGACGTCGGCGAGCGAGAGGACAGGCACGCCTTCTGCAACCGGCGCACCGAAGGATTTCAGCAGCGCCTTGGCCTGATATTCGTGAATGTTCATTGAGTTTTCCCTGTTTGGCGACAGGTCTGGCCACGCTCGCCATCCCCCCTGCCCTGTGGTTCGCGCCGCTATACACCAGCCCTGAAGCCCGCTGCAACTGGCTGAGTATCATTTCACGAACTCAGAATCGTGACTTGCCGTAGAGACACCTCACACGCGAGCAAGCTGTAAGCCGGGCCTCCCGTAGCGGGAACATCCGGCCGGGCAGCAGCCCCCCATCAGGCCGGACCCGCGTCCCGGGTTTCGGGGCCGGGCACAATTGCGGCGCCGGCATCCGCGGGAAGGAAGGCATCGGGCGCCACCGGCTCGGGCGCAGCCCGCAGCCGGCTGCGCACCAGCATTACCCCCGCGAGGAAAAACAGCCCCGCAGCGGCGAGGCCGAACAGGGCCGCCGGACCGCCAAGGCTCATCGCCACGCCTGAAAGGACGGGCCCGATCACCGATCCTGCCGCCCAGATGAACAGTATACCGCTCATCACTTGCGCCACCCGCTCCGCGCCGCCCCGGTCGATCGCATGGGCCGCGCAGATGCCGTAGAAGGCGAAGGCGCCCGCCCCCCACATGGCCAGCAGGGCCAGCACCGCCGGCTCGGTGAAACGTGTTCCCCCGGCGGCGAGGGCCAGCGCCGCAGCGCCGGAAAAGAGCGACAGCACAGCCACCACGATACGCCGCTCCACCCGGTCGGAAATCCGCCCGGCCGGCCATTGCACAATGAGCGCACCTGCCGCTGCGGCGGCCGATGCGAGCGCCGCTGCGCCTGTGCCGCCGCCGCCAATGGCGAAAGTGCTTGTCCATGTGGGTAGCAGTGCAAGCGTTCCCGTGTTCAGCAGGCCCGCGAGGAAACAGCCGGTCACCGCTGACGGGGCAAGCCGGAACAAGCCGATCGGGCTCATCACTTCGCGGCTGGGCGGCGCAGGCTCCGCCTGGCGCGTGAGGCACAGTGTGACAAGCGACAGGCAGAGCAGGATCGACACCCAGCTGAGCCCGCGCGGATCGAGCGCCGACATCCCGAAGGCAAGGAACGGGGCGAGCAATCCCGCGATCCGGGACAGGAAGTAATAGAACCCCATCATGTCGCCGCGGCGGTCTTTCGGAACCGCCTGCCCCAGCCAGCTTTCGGCGCTGGCGAACAGGAGGCCGAAGCCGATCCCCTGCACCACGCGGGCCGCGCCCCAGGCCGCGATGCCGGGCACCATGCCCATCACGAGCGCAAAAACGGCCGTGATCGCCGCAGCCGCGGCATAGAGACGGATCGTGCCATAGCGGCCCAGCAGCGCCGGCCCGACCCAGGCACCCAGCATGAACCCGGCGGAGTAAATCGCGCCGATCAGCCCGGTCAGGGTTTCGCTGGCGGCAAGCTCGGTCAGACCGACCGGCGTGATCACGCCCATGAAACTCGCGGCCGCCTGCATGAGGCAGATCGCGAAGATCAGCGTGATCACATGCCTGTAACCGGACATACGCGTTGCGGATTACCGGAATGAGGCCGTAACGGCGCGCACCGTCTCACCGGCATTGGACTTCACTTCAAGGCTGACGGTGCCAGCCGTCCAGTCAATGCCGATCGCGCCATAGTTCTCGGGCGGATAGCCTTCGCCCAGCTGCGCGCGGTCCATCTCGGAGCTGGTCTCGGCGAAGGAGACGTTCATCGAGGAGGCCGTAATCTCATAGGCCGGATAGGGCAGCGCCGCGTCGTCCTTGTAGAGGAACGCGGTGTGCCGGTCGCCGGACACGAACACCACGCCCTTGGCCTCGGTTTCGCGGACAACCTGGTAGAGACGCTGCTGCTCCATCGGCATCGTCGCCCAGGCTTCAAACCCATGGCCATTTGTCGGCAGGACCTGAATGGAAGACACGATCAGGCGCAGGTCGGCGGGATCCTGCAGACGGTTCTGCAGCCAGGTCCACTGGTCATTGCCCAGCATGTCCTGCTCGGGATCGGCGGACGGGATGTAACGCTCCTTACCTTTCTTGCCCCACTCATCAGTTGGCGTCAGGGGTGAGCGGAAGAAGCGCGTGTCGAGCACGATCACCTGCGTGCGCTGGCCCTCGGGTCCGAACGTGCGCGCGTAATAGGTTCCGGGATAAGCGCCGACATCCTCGTTCTCGAGGCCCCAGAAACGCTCATGGATACGCTCGGCCAGCCGCTTGAACGGGAATTCGCGGCCCGCATCATTGGCGCCGTAATCATGGTCGTCCCAGGCGACCATCATCGGGAACTTCGCCCGCACGGCGCGGAAATCCTCGCGCGCGGCAAGGTCTGCAAAGCTGGCACGCAACTCGCTCAGCTCCGACTGGTTGTTGACATAGGCCGGGCCGTCGCGGTCGCCGTACACATTGTCGCCAATCATCAGGAAGAGGTCTGCCGTCTCGCCGGCCATCGTGCGAAGGGTCGCGCTCTCTCCTTTTTCCTCATCGAGGCAGGAGCCGACAAGGATGCGGCTCAGCGCCGTCTCGGCCGAAGGCAGCGGCGCGCCGGCAGAGGCGCGCGGGAAGAAGTCTTCCGGCAGTGTGCGGTAATAGGCTTCGAGCGCGTCAACCGCCGAAGCCGGCGCGACCGACTCCGCAGTCACCGTCGCCTGCGGCGAGGTGGCGGGTGACTGGCACGCCGCAACAAGTGAAATCAAAGCGAGCGATACGATCTTTTTCATGTTTGCCTCCTCAGCGCCCGATGGGCCCTGAGGAGGTTTGTAACCATGTTCTGCGACAGCGGTAAGGCTTTAACGATCAGGTCTTGAAGAACAGGCTCCACATCAGGCGGCCAGGAAGAAAGGTGAAGAGGCCGGCGATCAGCATGCCGCCAATGAATACCCCCGTCATGCGCTGTGCATGGGCGCGGACGTTGTGCCGCCGGGCGGCGGCGATACCCATCGGAAGCACGATCAGGGTCCAGGCCGAGAGAACGTGGATCAGGCTGAAAAAGCTGCCAATCGGGCCGAACAGCATGAATGAGCTGATCGCGGTCGTGGCCATCGCCACGACCCACCCATAGCCGAGTGCCCGGTGCATCAGGTTGCCCTTCACGCCGGTCAGCAGAATCACCCCGACAAGGAATGCAGTCACAGCGGCGCCCGCATGCACTTTCACCATCAGCGGCGCCGCGAGGAACGGTCCAGCGTCCAACCGGAAACGGGCCGGCGGCATCGCATCCAGCGACATGGTGGAGACGATCACGAATATGATCCCTCCGATGACCACGTTGATCTTGTTCACGTTGCGCGCGCGCCAGCGGTTGAGAGAGACGAGCGGGTTGCGGGTCTGGGCGAAGGTTGCATCGGTCATGGGTGTGGGCGCTTTCGGTTTGTGGACAGACTTTGGATGGTTCCCTGTCCGGCATGCCCAACATTGCCGCCCCTTCCCGCTCCCGCCACCGGCACTACGCGTCTGGACTGGAATCCTTCGCGAAATGCCGCCACTACCGTTCGCGAAGCGCCAACGACACCGGTGAAATATATGCCAACCCGTCTGAACCCCCTCCTTCGCGGCGCGGCTCTGGTCATCGCGCTGTCGGCAGCTTTCACCTGGTTCGGCGTTTACAACATCACAGGCCCAGCCTGGTTGAGTTTTTCGATGTGGCTGGTGACGATCGGGACCGGAATGTCATCCTCCGGATTCATCATGCCCTTTATCTTTGGAACCCGTTTTGAGCCTTGGCCGCTGTTCCTGCGTATCCTTGCCGGCGCCGCCTTGATCGCGGTCCCGGTAACACTGTCGCTCTACATATTTTCGGCGGTGATAGGCAGCCCGATGGCACGATCCATCGTGCCGGTTCAGTATGCCTATGTTTTGGCGGTGTGCGTTGTGATGGTTATCGGAGGATATGCGCTCTCGCTTGCCCGCGCCGCGCCTACCGCCACTTCAGAGATGACAGAGCCCGACGCCGTAAGTGCTTTCCTGTCACGCCTTCCGCTGAAATACCGGCAGGCCGAGCTGCATGCGGTGTCATCGGAGGATCACTATTTGCGTGTCCATACCAGCGTGGGCGACGAGCTCATCCTGATGCGCCTCGCCGATGCGGTCCGCGAGCTTGAGGGTGCCGGCGGGTTGCAGGTGCACCGGTCCTGGTGGGTGGCGAAGGCCGCCGTGCGCGACACAGCGCGGGCGGGCGGCAAGCTGACTCTGGTGCTGATCTCCGGCAAGGAAGTGCCGGTCTCGCGCACCTACCTTCCCGCCGTGCGCGAAGCGGGTCTCGCTGCCTAGATCACGACATCAGCCACTGGCTCGGACGACAGCAGCAGCTGTTTGACGAACTCGATATGGCTGCGCAGGCGGAACAGGTCGTCCGTATAGGACAGCGGCACGTCAAGTTTGCCGATCTCGACCTGCAGTTTTTCGAGTTCGCGCTGCACCCCGGTGCGGGACGCCCCCGGCGGCAGGGCCCTGCCCTTCTCTTCCAGTTCGCGCAGGTCCTTGTACCAGACATAGATCTTGCGCCGCACCCGCCAGCGATAGATCGGCGGCGCAGCCCTCACGAGCGGAAAGGCAAGGGTCAAGAGCGGGATGGCCAGCACCCAGGCGCGGTCGAGGAAATTGGCCACACCGAACGGAAAGTATCGCCGCAGGAAAGACGGCCCGTCCCTATAATTGCGTGAGACCTGCCGGCTGACTGGCAGATCTGCATTCTCGGCATTCGGGAACCGGCCCGCCGGCGAAAACAGGCTGCGCTCGGAATGGATGGCGACCGCCGAATCGAGGAGCAACGCCTCGATTGCCGGATGGATATCGTTTCGCACGGCCAGCTGTGACACAGCGGCGAGAAGTGGAACGTCGCGTTCCGGGATGTCCGCGCCAATATCCGCAACGCCGCGCAACAGGGTCACGGATGAAAGCCCCTCACTGCGCCGGGCGATGGCCTCGGCCCGCTCGAACGGGAGCAGGCGGATCCCTTCGGCGCGCAGCAGCGATTGAACGTAGGATGCGTCCGGAGAAGCAGCGAATGCGGCCGCGTCAATCTCGCCGGCGAGCAAGGCAGCCTCTGCCTCCCGGGTCGACAGGGCGAGGCGGGCACTATTGGCCCATTCGCCGCCATAGGCCGTTTGCAGCCGCGTCGCGAGCGCGCGGGTGCCAGAGCCGTCCGCTCCGATCGAGACACGCAAGTCTTTCAGATCGCCAAAATCGCGGGCGGGCACGCCCTCGCGCACGAAGACCCAGAACGGCTCCTCGAACAGGCCGCCCACTGAGCGCAGGCGTTCGCGCTCGCTAATCCCGGCGAGGCCGCCCTGCACGAGCGCAACGTCGATGAAATCTTCTTCCAGGAGGCGCAAGTTGTCGATGGCGCCGGCCGTATCGACCAGTTCGACGTCTACGCCCTCTTCGGCGAGCAGGCGCTGATAGCGCTCGGCATAGGCATGATAGGCGCCGCCCGGCGCCCCGGCACCGAAGCGGATCTTCTTCGGCGGCGCCGGCGCCATCAGCATCAGCGCGGCGATGAAGCCGATCAGGGCGATGACGAGCACCGGCCCGTAGATGCGCCACATATCCTTGCCCGGCATGGATGCCCCCTCCTGCTGCAGCGCGGAACTTTAGTGCGCCTTGCAGGGCGCGGGCAACGGGTGAGATTTTTTGCACGCCGGATGATCCGGTCCGTCTCTGAAGCGTAGAAAGGACATGGACACAGGCCGGGGTCTCCAACTCTTCCCCCGCCTGTCGGCCTGCGGGTCCCGGCTCTTCCTCCCCCTTAGTGCCGGGGCCCGCCACGCTGGCCCTCTCCCGAACATTTGTCAGGCCTTGTGATAGGGCGTTCCGGCCAGGATCGTGAAGGCGCGGTAAACTTGCTCTGCCAGCATCGCGCGCACCAAACGGTGCGGCCAGGTCTGGGCCCCGAAAGCCAGCGATTTCGGCGCCGCGCGGCGCACGTCTGCAGAGAATCCTTCGGCGCCGCCGATCAGGAAAACCAGATCGCGCTGGCCTTCGTCGCGCCAGGCAGCGAGACGGCGGGCAAGTTCGGTGGAGGTGAGATTGTCGCCCGCTTCATCGAGCCGGAGCACCCGCGCGCCATCTGGAATGCGGGCGATCAGACGGGCACCTTCGGCCTCGAGACCGCCACCGCTGGCGACTTCATGCTCGTCGGGGCCGCGAAATCCAAGCTGGCGGGCGAGCGGTTGGGCCCTGGCCAGGTAATCGTCCGCGAGATCCCGCTCAGGCCCGTCCTTGAGGCGGCCGACACCGGTAATCTGCAGGCGCATGGCTCAGGACGCGTTGGCCCGGTGGCCCGACTTGTCCGACATCCAGATTTTTTCGAGATTGTAGAACTCGCGCACTTCGGGGCGGAAAAGATGGACGATCACGTCGCCCGTGTCGATCAGCACCCAGTCGGCGTTCGCCATGCCCTCGACGCTGGCCGGCCGGCCGGTGAGGCGCTTGGCCTCCTGGGCGACGTGTTCGGCAAGCGCAGCGACGTGCCGTCCGGAACGGCCGGACGCAATGATCATGAAATCTGCGAGGGAAGATTTGCCCTGAAGGTCGATGAAGGCGAGATCTTCAGCCTTGTCGTCCTCGAGGACTTTTGAAAGCGCTTCTGCAAGCTGCTGGATATCTTCCAGCGAGGCATTCCTGGGGGGCTCAACCCGGTTCTTGGCGGATGGCAGGGCAAAGACTCCTTTTGCGTCTGTGGCGGATTCTTAACACGCCGCCTGTTTTTCAACCAGCAAAAAGGCGCAGCAGCCGCCGAAACAGCTTTTCCGTTCATAACCTATACAGGGTTTCATTTGGAAAATGCCCTGCTTTCGCCCTATCTAGCTTGTAATGAGACCGGGTCCCCTCATGCCTTCCAGGAAATCTCACATGCGTACATTGCTCGCGCTTCCCTGCGCTCTTGCGGCGCTTTCGTTGTCCGGCTGCGCCGTGGCGGTTCTCGGCACGGCCGGCGCCGTCGGCCTGACGAGCGTGCAGGAAAAGACGATGGGAGAAGCGGTCGACGACGCAACCGCCTCGAACGAGATCAAGGCCAAGCTTCTGAACGAAAGCGGAGCCCGGTTTGCGGAGGTCGATGTCGAGGTTTCCAGCGGCCTCGTCCTGCTGTCGGGCCGGGTTAACGTTCCGGAAGACCGAACCTATGCGGAAGGCATTGCCTGGAGCTCATCGCGCACGCTCGACGTGGCGAACGAGATCCGGATCGAGCCGCCGGGTGGATTCATGTCCAACGTTTCCGATGAAATCATCACCGGCAGGGTGCGGGCCCGGCTGATCGGCTCTGCCGCAGTGAAAAGCGTCAATTTCAATATCGAGACCTATGGCGGCGTTGTCTATCTCATGGGCATTGCCAGAAGCCCTGAGGAATTACGGGCCGCGGCCGAGGAAGCCAGCGTGGTGGGCGGCGTGAAGCAGGTCGTCTCCTACGTGCGCGTCCGCGAGCAACCGGGCCGTCCCGCGGCGCCGATTACCACACAAGCGCCGCCGCCCCCTACTTATCAACCGGACCCCGACGCTTCATATACGGAAGAGCCGCTGCCAGATTTGCACGGCGCAAGCTACGAACCGGATCGGCGCTGAACCTTCACGCCTTCCGCAATGACGGGGGGCGACACGCCGCGTGACACTTCGCATAGCCATTCAGATGGACCCGCTCGAACGGGTCAATATCGACGGGGACACGACCTTCGCCCTCGCCGAAACCGCGCAGGCGCGCGGACACCAGCTGTTCGTCTACGGGCCAGGCGACCTTGCCTGCACAGATGGACGGGTGACCGCGCGGACGAGGCCCGCCAAAGTGCAGCGTGTGCGCGAGACGCCCGGCGTATTTGGCGAGCCGGTGACCCTCGACCTTGCCGCCGATACCGACGTGATCCTGATGCGGCAGGACCCGCCGTTCGACATGGGGTACATCACGGCGTGCCATCTTCTGGAGATCGTGTCCGGCCAGACGCTGGTGCTGAACGATCCGGCGGGCGTCCGTTCCAGCCCCGAGAAGATTTTCCCGCTTATGTTCCCCGACATCATGCCGCCGACCCTGGTGACGCGGGACCGCGCCGTGATCGATGCCTTCCGCGAGACCCACCGCGACATCATCGTCAAGCCGCTCTACGGGCATGGCGGCGCGGGCGTGTTCCGCCTGACCTACGCCGATGCCAACCTCGACTCACTGCTGGAACTCTTCCTGAGCCGCTCCGGCGAGCCGGTCATGGTGCAGGCCTTTCTTCCGGCTGTCGCCGACGGCGACAAGCGCATCATCCTGATCGACGGTGAGCCGGTCGGCGCGATCAACCGCAAGCCGAAGGCGGGCCAGGTGCGCTCCAACCTCGTGGTGGGCGGCACGGCCGAGGCGACAGAGCTGTCCGCTGCAGACCAGCGCATCTGCGCGCGGATCGGGCCGGAGCTTAAGGCGCGCGGCCTGATGCTGACCGGCATCGACGTGATCGGCGGACGGCTGACCGAAGTGAACGTCACCTCCCCTACCGGCCTGCAGGCGCTGAAACGCCTGTCGGGCATTGATGCAACTGCCAAATTCTGGGACGTTGTGGAAAGGAAGCTTGCAGCGCCGGGGCTGTAGCGTCATGCTTGAGGGATGTTGATGAAACCGATCACTGCCGTTTTCCTGTTCGCGATGACCACTGTCGGCGCCGCCTGTTCCGCGTCGACCCCGAGCCAGCCGGTTGAGGCCGAAGCCGTCCAGACGGCAGACGCCGGGGGCGAGGTTCAGGGAACGCTGAACCTCAACATAGGCCGCACGCAGGAAACCTCCGGCGGGCTGATCGTGGGCTCGGGCGCCAGCGCCGGATCGGACGGCCTGCTCGTTGCGCCTCAGTCGACGGGCGGGAATTTCGAAGATGTGCCGGCCCTCGACATCCAGCTGGATGCGCCCGCGGGCACCTTGCTCGAGACCCCGGAAGAGGCGCCTTCCGACGAAGACGAGATCGTCCGCCTGAAGCCGCAGAACTGAGCGTCACCCGGCGAGGTTTTCGGCCTCCAGCCATTCCTTACAGGCACTGACGGCTTGCGGCAGCAAGTCTGGCCGCTCTATGTAATAATGATCCGCACCCTGAATGTCTCGGTAAGCCTTCCGGGAATGGCTAACCGCGTCATAGAGGCGGTGTGCATGGCTGGGCGTGCAAGCGAGATCAGCGGTGTTGTTGATCACCAGCACCGGGCAGGAAATGCGCGAAGCATTGCCGAGGCCGTCGGCATTGGTCGTGTCATAGCCCCATTGCGAGAGCCATGAGCGCAGCGTCGTGAAACGGGCGAGGCCTACGGGTCCGTCATTCGCGATGCGCGGTTCGCCAAGATAGCAGGTGTAGGGGCGCCGGTCGGAGGGCTCCTGCGCGGGATCCGTCCAGCAGACGCTCGACATTGTTCCGTGTACTGCAAAGGCGCGCTCGGCATTGACATCGCCCTTGCGGCGCAGGCCTTCGAGCGTTTCCTGCACCCAGGCTGTGATGCGCCGGTTGCGGGCTATCTGGGCGGCGCGGAAACGGGCAACGAAGGCGTCGGTGTATGGCGGCTGGGCCGGACAGGCGGGGTCGTAGATGTTCAGCGCCGGGTCGCGCTCGAAGGGGCGCGTCTCGTCAGTGATTGATGGGTCCATCCATTCAGTGAGCGTAATCGCGCGGCTGACATGCGCGGCGAGCAGCATGATACCATCGGCCGGTGGCAGGGTTTTCCTGGTCAGGTCATAGGGATCACCGGCGGGCGTCGCGATGATGGTCGGATGTTCGGCCTGGTCCTGGTAGAAGAGCGAGAGCGAGCCGCCGCCTGACCAGCCGCCGAGGATCACACGCTTGTAGCCGAGGCGGCCCCGGGCGTGCTCGATACAGGCGCCGAAATCGGCGGCGCATTTCTCCATGATCAGGGCGGTGTCGTTCCCGCGATAGCGGGTGTTGGCATAGATCACGTGCTGGCCGTTGCGGGCGAGGGCCGAGACGAGCGGCAGGAAAGCGCCGCCGCCGATCGGGTGGGAGAAGATGATGACGCTGTCGGCCTTGGTGCCCGCCGGATAGATGCGCATGCACTCGACGGCGACATTGTCCCCTGCCCCGCCATAGACATCCTTGAAGCTCGACGGGTCCTTGTGGATTACCAGATAAGGTTCGCGGACGATTTCCGTTGCGCCAGCCATGATGCGTGCCTCCTTGCCCCTTTTGGTTATGGGGTGCACATTATGGCCGAGAACGGCCCTGTCCATGTGGCCGCGGGGTCAAGGAAGGAAAGCGCCATGATAAAGGCGAACGGCATTCACCACATTGCGATCATGGCGGCGGACATCCGCGAGCATATCGCCTTCTTCTCGGACGTCATGGGCTTCCAGCTGTCTGCCCTGTTCGACATGCACGGCGTGCCGGGCGGCGTGCATGCTTTCCTGCACATGGACGATCATTCCTATTTCTCGGTCGTGCAACTGCCGGCGGTGAAGGATATCCCGATCCAGCTGGGCGTCACGCATGCCGGCACCGGTGCGGGCCCGTCCGCCCCCGGAACGATGCAGCACCTCGCCTTCCGGGTCGACACGCTGGACGACCTCTTGGCCATCCGTGACCGGATCCGCACCAAGGGCGTCAACGTGATCGGCCCGCTCGACCATGCGATGTGCCACTCGATCTACTTTGCAGGCCCGGACCAGTTGACGCTGGAAGTGGCGTGTTCGACCGTGCCGATCGACCCGCGCGCCTGGATTGATCCGGCGGTGGTCGAAAAGGTCGGCATCACGCCGGAAGCGCTGAAAACCTATATGAGCCCCGATGCGTATGCAGGCGAAGGCGGCAAGGTGAAACAGCCGCCCTACGATCCGGCCAAGCCCCATCAGGCCTATCCGGAGGCGATGTACAAGGCGATGATCGCGGCGCCCGACGACGTGATCCTGAAGACCACGAAGTTCGATCCGCCCGTCAAAGTTCCAGTCTGACTGGCAGGCGAGCCTCAGCCGGATTCCCGCGCGGGTCGTAGATGGCCCGCAGGTTGCATGTTTACGCGAAGTCTCTGCGGAGGCTTCAGCGGAGACGGTTTACCATGGCAAAGGCCGACACATCGCAGGCACATGAAGCGCGCAAGCCGACCGATGCGGATCGGTTTGTCGGCCAACGGCTGCGCCAGGGACGGCGCGAGCTCGGCCTGACCCAGGATGGCCTCGCCGCACTGCTCGGTGTGACCTTCCAGCAGATCCAGAAATACGAGGCAGGCCATAGCCGCCTGTCGGCCGGACGGTTGCTCGAGATTGCGCAGGCGCTCGGCCGCCCCGTCAGCTGGTTCTACGAGTCGTTCGAGATTGCCGAGATGCCGGAGGGCACACGCGGGCGTGACCTGCAGGCGCACGACCTCAAGCGGGATGCGCGCCGCCTCGTCGAGGAGATCGGCGATCTCGAAAGCCTTCAGGCCGCCGTGCGCGTGCTCGACGCCCTGGCCAATCGCCCGCGCTGAGGCGCCTCAGCCCCCGCCTTTTTCCAGCGCTTTCAGTTCGTAGAGCAGCGCCAGTGCTTCGCGGGGCGTCAGCGCGTCGGGATCTATCGCGCGTAGGGCGGCAAGCACCGCTTCGGCTTCCGGCGGAGTTTCGTTTTCAGTCTCGACCGGCGCCGCCGCGAACAGCGGAAGACTTTCCGAAGCCGACGGGCCTGCTTCGAGCTGTTTGAGAATCTGCGCCGCGCGCGTAACCGCGCTGCGCGGAAGCCCTGCCAGACGCGCGACCTGCACGCCATATGACCGGTCCGCAGGGCCCGGCTGGACTTCGTGCAGGAAGATCAGGTCCTGCTTCCATTCGCGCGCCTTGAGGCTGGCGTTCGCCGCGCCCGGCAGCTCGGAGGCGAGCGCCGTCAGCTCGTGGTAATGCGTGGCGAAGATGGCGCGGCAGCGGGTCTGCGCATGCAGGTGCTCGACCGCCGCCCAGGCAATGGCGAGCCCGTCCCAGGTGGCGGTGCCGCGTCCAACCTCGTCGAGGATGACGAAACTCTCCGGCGTCGCCTGATTCAGGATCGCGGCGGTCTCGACCATCTCGACCATGAAGGTAGAGCGCCCGCGCGAGAGATCGTCGGAGGCACCGACGCGGGAGAAGACACGGTCGGCAAGGCCGAGACGCATCAGTGTGGCCGGCACAAAACAGCCTGCCTGCGCGAGGATCACCGCAAGCGCGGCCTGGCGCAGGTAAGTCGACTTGCCTGCCATGTTGGGGCCGGTGACCAGAAGGAAGCGCGGCGCAGTGCGCGCCGCAGCGTCGAGGTGGAGGTCATTGGCCGTGAAGCCCTTCCCTTCCCGTCGCAGGGCTGCCTCCACGACCGGGTGGCGCAGGCCCTTCGCCTCGAAGACGGGCGCGGTCTCAAGGACCGGGCGTACGGCGCCGGCTTCATCAGCCCACACGGCATTTGCGGCGGCGACATCGAGTTCGGCGAGCGCAGAAGCGACTGCAGCGAGCGCTTCGCTTTCGGCGGAAACCTGCGCGCAGAAAGCATCGAACACGGCGATTTCCAGCGCCCTTGCCTCATCTTCGGCGCGGCTGATGCGGCCCGCGAGTTCGGCGAGTTCAGTGGTCGAGAAGCGCACGGCGCCGGCCATGGTCTGGCGATGGATGAAATCCTGCGCGAGCGGCGGCTTCAGCATCGGGTCGGCAAGGCGCGCGGGCACTTCGATGAAATAGCCGAGCACATTGTTGAACTTTATCTTGAGCGCGCTGACACCGGTGGCCTCTGCGTAGCGTCCCTGCATTTCGGCAATCACGCGGCGGCTGCCATCCCGCAAGTGGCGGATCTCGTCGAGCGCGGCGTCCCAGCCCGGCGCGACAAAGCCGCCCTCGCGGGCGAGCATCGGCGGCGTCTCGACGAGCGCGGCGGCAAGGGCAGAGGCGAGGGCGCGGAGGCCAACGAGGCCGGAGAGGCTGAGCACATCTGCTGCGGCGGCGAGGCGCGCAGGCAAGGCGCCGCCGGACTTCAGAAGAATGGATGCCGATTGCATGCCGGCGTGCAGCGCGCGGGCGAGCGCCTGCAAGTCGCGCGGGCCGCCGCGCCCGAGGGCGAGGCGCATGCAGGCGCGCTCAAGATCTGGGGCAGATTTCAGCGAGGCGCGCACATCGGTGAGCGCTGCGCGTTCGGCGGCGAAGAAACTGACGGCGTCATAGCGCGCTTCGATTTCGCCGCGATCCCGCGAGGGCCGCGCGAGATTGGCCGCCAGCAACCGCGCGCCGGGAGCGGTAACAGTCCGGTCGATGGCGGCAAGCAGCGTGCCTTCGCGGCCGCGCGAATAGGAACGGTCGATCTCGAGGCTGGCGCGGGTTGCAGGATCGATCAGCAATGTGCCGCCGGGCTCGGCGCGTTTCGGCACGGCGAGGCGCGCGGGCCGGCCGGCCTGGGTCAGCTTCACATAGTCGAGCAGCAGGCCGGCTGCGGCTAGCTCCGCCTTGGAGAAATCGCCGAGTCCGTCGAGAGCGGCGACGCCGAAGGCCTCCTTGAGGAGGGCCTCGCCGGATTTCGGCGTGGCGGCGCGCGCCGGGCGTTCGGTGACCGGGGCGGCGGCCATCTCGCGCAGGCCCTCGAGAGCGGGACGGTCCCGGTCACCTTCCGAGATCACAAGCTCGCTGAGCGGCCAGGCCAGCAGCGCATCGCCGATCCGGGCGGGGTCCAGCGCGGCCAGCTCGAACAATCCGGTCGACACATCACAGACTGCCAGCGCCGCCTCGCCCTGCCCCGCGAAGGCAAGCGCGGCGAGGGCTTGGCCCTGACGGGCGGGCAGCAGGGTCTCCTCGGTCAGCGTGCCGGGGGTGACGACGCGCACGATTTCGCGGCGGACGATGGATTTCGAACCGCGCTTCTTAGCTTCAGCAGGGCTCTCTGTCTGCTCGCACACCGCCACCCGGCAGCCGGCCTTGATCAGCCGCGCAAGGTAGCCTTCCGCTGCGTGATACGGCACGCCGGCCATCGGAATCGGGGCGCCGTCATGCTCGCCGCGCGCGGTCAGCGTAATGTCGAGGATGCGGGCGGCGGTGACGGCGTCGTCGAAGAACAGCTCGTAGAAGTCGCCCATCCGGAAGAACAAGAGCGCGTCGGGCTGCGCCGACTTGATCGACAGGTACTGCGCCATGAAGGGCGTCGGCTCGGACGCAGCGGCAGCCTGGGGCGGCGATTTGGGAGAGGTGTCCGGCATGGGGCCGCAAGCTAGCCGCGCCGCACGGATTCGCAAAGCCGCCGCCTGCCGATGTGCGGATTTGCTTGTTGGCAGGCGCAGCGCAGCGCCCTAGACGGGTGGCCAGCCCTTTCCAACCGAAACAGAGCCGCAAATGACCACCCAGCGCCCGAGCTTCACCGACCAGGAAGCCCTCGATTTCCACTCGCACCCGACGGCGGGCAAGATCTCGATGATCCCGACCAAGCCGATGGGCACGCAGCGCGACCTGTCGCTGGCCTATAGCCCGGGCGTGGCGGTTCCCGTGCTGGCGATCGCGGCCAATCCGGACCTCGCCTATGACTATACGTCGAAGGGCAACCTCGTGGCCGTGATCTCGAACGGCACCGCCATCCTCGGGCTGGGCAATCTGGGGCCGATGGCTTCGAAGCCGGTGATGGAGGGCAAGTCCGTCCTGTTCAAACGGTTCGCTGATATCGACAGTTTCGATGTCGAGGTGAACACCACCGACGCCGAGGATTTCATCCGTACCGTGCGCAATATCGGCGCGACCTGGGGCGGCATCAATCTCGAGGACATCTCGGCACCGGACTGTTTCATCATCGAGAGCCGCCTGCGGGAAGAACTCGACATCCCGGTTTTCCATGACGACCAGCATGGCACCGCCATCATCGCCGCCGCCGGCCTGATCAATGCCTGCCACATTACCGGGCGCAAACTTTCGGATGTGAAGGTCGCCGTCTCCGGCGCCGGCGCCGCAGGATTGTCCGTTGCCGGACTGATCCGGCACCTCGGCGTGAAGGGCGAGAACATCCTTCTGTGTGACACGGCGGGTGTTGTCTACGAGGGCCGCACCCAGAAGATGGACCAGTTCAAGTCCGCCTTCGCCGTCAAGACCAAGAAGCGGACGCTTGCAGAAGCGATGGACGGCGCGGACGTGTTCCTCGGTCTTTCGGTCAAGGGCGCGGTGACGAAGGACATGGTCAAATCCATGGCCAAGAACCCGATCATCTTCGCGATGGCAAACCCGGACCCGGAAATTACCCCGGAAGATATCAAGTCCGTGCGCGATGACGCCATCATCGCCACCGGCCGCTCGGACTATCCCAACCAGGTCAACAACGTTCTCGGCTTTCCCTACATCTTCCGCGGCGCGCTGGATGTGCGTGCCCGGAGCATCAATGAAGAGATGAAGGTCGCCGCCGCGCAGGCCCTCGCCGAACTGGCGCGCGAGGATGTTCCGGATGAAGTCGCCGCCGCCTATCACGGCGCACGCCCCACCTTCGGCCGCGACTATATCATTCCGACCCCGTTCGATCCGCGCCTGATCAGCTTCGTGCCGCCTCTCGTGGCCAAGGCCGCGATGGATACCGGCGTTGCCCGCAAGCAGATCGCCGACATGGATGCCTACAGGCAGAGCCTCGTGCGCCGCGCCGATCCTTCGGCCGGATTCCTTCAAGGCGTGCAGGCGAAATGCCGCGACGCGCAGCGCCGGATCGTGTTTGCCGAGGGCGAGGAGCCGGCAGTCGTGCGCGCCGCCTGGAGCTTCAAGAACCAGGGGCTTGGCCATCCGATCCTGATCGGCCGGGAGGCGCAGGTAGAGGCGACGATGGAACAGATGGGCGTGCCGGCCGGCTCGCTCGACATCATCAATGCCCGCCTGTCGGACAATAACCCCGTCTATGTCGACATGCTCTACCCGCGCCTGCAGCGCAAAGGCTACCTGAAACGCGACGTGCAGCGCCTGGTGAACCAGGACCGCAACGTGTTCGGCTGCTGCATGCTGAAGAATGGCGATGCTGACGGCATGGTGACCGGCGTCACGCGCGCCTATGACGCCGCGCTGAAAGATGCGCTGCTCGTGCTGGACCCGATCCCGGGGCAGGCGGTGATCGGCATGTCGATGGTCATCAACATGGGCAAGACGATCTTCATAGCGGACACGAGCGTCAACGAGCTGCCTTGCGGGCAGACGCTGGCGAACATCGCGCTTGAAGCCGTACGCGCCGTGCGCAGCGTCGGCTTCCAGCCGCGCGTGGCTTTCCTCTCCTATTCGACCTTCGGCAATCCGATGGGCGAGCGCGGCGACAAGGTGCGCGATGCGGTGTCGATCCTCGACCGGACCCCCGGCATCGATTTCGAGTACGAAGGCGACATGAACGCTGATGTGGCGCTCAACCCGAACCACAAGCTGCTCTATCCCTTCTCGCGCCTCAGCGGACCGGCGAACGTGCTTGTGATGCCGGCGATCCACTCGGCCTCGATCGCGACGAACCTGCTCGAACAAATGAGCCGCGCCGTGGTGATCGGGCCGATGCTGCTCGGCCTTGAGAAGCCGGTCCAGATTGCGTCACTCGGCGCAACGGTGGGCGATATCGTCGACCTTGCCTCGCTGGCCGCGTTCGACATCGACCAGGTTCACAACAGCTAGGCGGTTGCCTGCGCCTGTTCCGGTTTTGGTGAGAGTCTCGACTGGCGATACCATTCGAAGGCGGACAGTGCGACTGCGATGCCGCCGAGCCAGAACGTCAGTATGAAGACGTTGTAATAGCCCTGCGTCTCGATCATCGCGCCGAGCCAGGGGCGGCCAAGCGTGCCGATCAGCATGGTGAGCGAGGCCAGAAGCGCATACTGCACGGCGGCAAAGCGCGGATTCACGACCGACGTGAGATACGCGACCACCGCGACGCTGGCGAAGCCACCCGCAAGGTTCTCGCCGGCGATCGCGATCATCAGCCGGGCCATTCGCTCGCCCGCCTCGGCACCCTGCCCTTCCGGAGAAATCTGCGCGGCCCAACCGGCGAAGGTGCGTACCGGATCGGCGAGCCAGGTCCATTCAAGGAAGGCGTCGATGCCCATGCCGCCGCGCGACAGGTCCGCGAACAGAAGGTTCGTGGCCGCCGCCAGCACAGCGCCCATCACGAGCACCGGCATCCGGCCGAGGAAACTGATCACGACGGCGCCGAGCGCAGCGCCGGCCACGGTCATCAGCACACCGAAGAATTTTGAGGCGACGGCGACATCTGCCATTGTGTGATGCAGCGCGCCGAACCGGTCATCGAGATAGAAGGGAAAGGCGAAGGAGCCCCAAACCGAATCCGTGAAACGATAGGTGAGCGCCAGCAGCAAGACGAGCAGCGCGCCCCAGCCGAGGCGGCCGATCAGGTCCATCAGCGGATCGAAGATGGAGCGGAACACGGCGCGGGTGATGCGCGCAGGCGCGGGTTCATCGCTCGGCCCATCGATGATCTCGGCGGGCTGGCGGCCATGCCGAAGCAGCAGCAGCAGCGCGCCCGCAGCCGGCAACAGCACCGTCAGGAACACGATCCACGGGCCCTGTTGCTGCACGAACTTGCCGCCGCTCGGCGGGGGCACCTGAGTGAAGGAGGCGATCACGAAGCTCGCGATCATCACGAAAGCGGCGATCCATCCGGCGGCGACCAGCAGCGTCGCGAAAGTGCGCTCGCGCGCGGGCAGCCCCGCCTGGAAAGTCAGCCGCTTGCTGCCCGGGCCTGTTTCGATCTGCGGCTCGGGCGCCAGCAGCGTGCCGGAGATCGACAGCACCATCATTGCGGCGATCATCACATAGACGACGACCCAGCCGAAATAGCCCGCCAGAAGCAGCGCCATGAAGCCGGTGATGAAGCCCGCGATCCGGTAGCCGAACTGGTAGAGGGCGGCCATCAGGTCCTTGTCTTCCTCGGACCGGGCGACTTCGATACGCCAGGCATCCAGCACGATGTCGTGCGTGGCGGAGAACAGCGCGGCGAACAGCGCGATGACGGCAACGAGGCCGATATTCTCGCCGGGATTCGAAAAGGCGAGAAGGAAGAGCAGGCCGGCGATCGGCAGCTGCAGGCTGAGCAGCCAGGTGCGCCGGGGACCGAGGAAAGGGAAAGGATGGTGCGCAGACTGGAAAGCCGGCGACCAGAGGAACTTGAAAGCGTAGCCGATCGTGACAATCGACAGCACACCGATGGTGGAGGGCGTGACGCCTTCGGTCGTCAGCCAGGCGTTCAGCGTTCCGAGCACGGCGCCATAAGGAAGGCCCGCAGAGAGCGCGAGCAGGAACATGGCGGCCATGCGGCGGTCGCGCATGGCCTTCAGCGCACGGATGAACCGGGGCTCTGGTTTCTGGGCGTCGGGGAGGGCTTCAGCCGTGGTCATGCAGCGCCCGTCAGGCGGCCGGCGCCTGCCGTCCATTGGGCCGCAAGGGAGCGCAGCGCTTCGGCGTCCAGCGGCTTGGCCGCAACGCCGTTGGCGCCGGCCTCGCGGGCGCGGCGTTCGATATCGGGGGTCATCTCGGCAGAGATGGCGATGACCGGGGCGGTGAACCCGTTGGCCCTGAGCCGGCGCATGGCTTCGAAACCGTCCATAATGGGCATCCTGAGATCCATCATTACAAGATCGGGCTGCATCCGCGCGGCGGCTTCCAGCGCTTCGCTGCCCGTGACCGCCACAGTGACCGCAAAACCCGCTGATTCCAAGGCGCGGCGTGCAATGAGGGCATTTACAGGATTGTCATCCGCGATCAGTACGCGGCCACCGCCGGAGGCAGCCTCGGGCTCCTCGGAGACGAGACGGCCGCTGCGCGCCACCTGGATCCGCTCAGCCAGCGACGAAGTGCGCAGCGGGCGCACGAGCCAGCCGCGGCAGCCGAGCTGGCGGAAGCGGCCGATGGCGCCGCGGTCTTCGGGCCGCAGCACGACAAGCGCCGGTGCGCGCCGGGCGAGCGCGCCGACAATGGCCTCGGGCAGGTCGGCCCCAATCAGCACCACATCAAGACCGGGCGGAACGAGGCCGGAGGAAAGATCGATCTGGCATGTTTCGGTGCCGAGCCCTGCCAGCGCGGCAGCGAGCGACAACGTGGTGGCAGGCGGCAATCCGGCAAGGCCGATGCGGCCGCCGAGGCGCGGCGCCTCTTCGAGCGGCGGGGCCGCAGAACGGGCGAGTGGGATATCGACCGTGAACGTCGCGCCTTCCCCGAGCGCGGAGGCAACGCGCACCTCGCCGCCAAGCAGGTCTGCGAGCCGCTTCACGATGGCGAGGCCGAGACCGACGCCGCCTTCACGGTAGGCATCGCCGTGGGCGGACTGCCGGAAAGCTTCGAACAGGCGCGCCTGGTCCTGCGGCGCGATGCCGGGGCCCGTATCCCGGACATGGAAGGCGAGCCCGTTGGCGCGCGGCTCGACATCGACGAGGACGGCGCCGCGGCTCGTGAACTTCAGCGCGTTGCCGACGAGATTGAACAGGATCTGCCTAAGGCGGCCAGCATCGCCCTCATAGTTCGGCGCAGGCATACCGACGACGCGAACCGCAAGATCAAGACCCGCCGCATGGGCACGCGGCGACAACAGTTCCACAACTTCGCGTGCAAGCTGGAGCGGGCTGAAGGTTTCGTGCTCAAGCTCGACGGCTGCGGCATCAAGGCGGGCATAGTCGAGCACGTTGTTCAAAAGGTCGAGCAAGCGCCCGCCGGACAGGCGGATCGTCTCGGCATATTCGCGCTGGGCGGGGGAAAGATCGGTTTCCAGCAGCAATGACACAGTGCCGAGGATGCCATTCAGGGGGGTGCGGATTTCATGGCTGGCCGTCGCCAGGAACGCCTGTTCCGGCGAATCAGTTCTGCTGGCTTTTTCAGGCGGCGAGGTCATCCGCAGGACCCTAGCGCCAAGGCCTGAGCAGAGCCTTAACCGGCGTGCTGCAGGGCGATCATGGACCCGGTGGCCGTTTGGTCACCGGAGGCAGGCCGGTGACGGTAGCTGAGCGCTTCGGCGACATGAACGCGGCGTACCGCTTCCGAGCCGTCAAGATCGGCAATCGTTCGGGAGACTTTTTACGGCGGGCGGGCTTCAGGCTTCGACGGTTTCCACGGCGACCAAAGCGGCGCGGAGGACCTCGAGGCCGGCGCCTTTCTTCACGGCATTTTCGGAGAGGATCCGGCGCCACTGGCGAGCGCCCGGCTGGCCGGCAAAGAGGCCGAGCATATGGCGGGTCATCGAATGTAAGCTTGAGCCCTCAGCGAGGCGGACGGCAATGTAGGGCTCATAGGCGCGTATCGCCTCTCCCGCCGAGACGGGCGTACCGGCGCCGAAGAGGCGGACATCGACGTCGCCGAGGAGGCCGGGCGTCTGGTAGGCCGCGCGGCCGAGCATGACGCCGTCATAGGTCTGAATATGGTCCACACACTGATCGAGCGTGGTGATGCCGCCATTGAGGATGATCGTGAGGCCGGGCCGGGCACGCTTCAGTTCGGCGACGAGACCATAATCGAGCGGCGGGACCTCGCGGTTCTCCTTCGGGCTGAGGCCCTTCAGCCAAGCGGCGCGCGCGTGGACAGTGAACACGGAGCATCCTGCAGCGGAGACTTTGTCCACGAAAGCGAAGAGGGTCTCGCGCGCTGGAAGGTCATCGATGGCGATGCGGTTCTTGACGGTAACGGGGATAGAGACGGCGGCGCGCATGGCGGCGACGCAATCGGCCACGAGGTCCGGCTCGGCCATCAGGCAGGCCCCGAAGGCGCCGGATTGGACGCGCTCGGACGGGCAGCCGCAATTGAGGTTTACCTCGTCATAACCGAAGCCTTGCGCAATGCGCGCGGCCTCGGCGAGCTTGGCGGGATCCGAGCCGCCGAGCTGAAGGACGAGCGGAAGCTCCTGCTGGCTGAAGCCGAGGAGGCGTTCGCGGGGCCCGTGCAGGACCGCGTCGGCGGTGACCATTTCGGTCCACAGGCGGGCGCGCTTCGTCAGCGTGCGATGGAAGGCCCGGCAATGACGGTCTGTCCAATCCATCATCGGGGCGACGGAGAAGCGGTAGTCGGGGCGGGTCACGGCGGCGTCCGGGTCCTTTGGGTGCAGCGCCCAGCGCTTAGCCTGCGCGGGGCGAGATGGCCAGTCTGGTCGCGCTCGGCTGGCCGTATCAGGCGCGGCGCGCTAAGAGCCCCGCATGATCGATACTGCCCGCCTCGACGCACTCGAAATCCGCATCGCCCATCAGGATCAGGTGATCGAAGACCTGAACAAGACCGTAATTGCGCAATGGGCGGAAATCGACCGGCTGTCCCGGCAGCTGGCACGTTTGACCGAGCATGTTGCGAATGCGGCGGAACCGGCCGGACGCGATCCGGGTGACGAGCCGCCTCCCCCGCACTGGTAGGTCAGGGTCAGCTTTTAGCGGCGGCCGCGTTCAGGCGCTCCTCCGAGTGGAAAGCGCGTTTGAGGGCTTCTTGGGCTTCACGGACGTCGCGGCGCTTGGCCAGGAGGCGGGCTTCGGCGGCGCGGCGGTTGTCGATCAGCTTGCGGGCGTGGCCGTGCTGCTCGGCAAGAACATGGGCATCAAGGCCGGCGACGACCTCATCCAGCGCGGCGAGTTCGCGCGAAATGCCGGCGATCTCGGCTTCGATCCGCTCCGCCTCGATCTGCAGCGCGCGCACCCGCTGTTCCGCACTCTGGCGTTTCAGGGCGACGATCCGCTTCAGCACCTGTGCCTGCTTTGCCATCCCCTACCCCTGGGTCTGCGCGCGAATGCGCTCGACGAACTGGATGGCGGCGGCCACCGCTGCGAAGTGTTCCGGGCGGATCTCCTCGTCGACTTCGACGAGCTTGTAGAGCGACCGTGTGGCCGGAGGATCGTGATAGATCGGGATCTTGTGTTCGGTCGCGATCTCGCGGATGCGCGCTGCGATATTGTCGACGCCCTTGGCGACGCAGACGGGCGCCTTGTTGCTTTCCGGGTCCCATTTGAGGGCCACGGCATAGTGGGTCGGGTTGACCATGATGACGGTGGCCTGCGGCACGTTCTTCAGCATCTGGCCGCGCGAAATCTTTGTCGCCTTTTCGCGGCGCATCATCTTCAGATGAGGATCGCCCTCGCTCTGCTTCATTTCCTTCTTCATTTCCTCACGCGACATCTTCAGCTTGTTGAGATGCAGCTGGCGCTGCAGCGGCAGGTCGATCGCGGCGAGAGCGACGTGGAAGATCAGGAAATAGAAGATCAGGCGAAGCGTCTGATTGAAGGTGAAGGCGTAGAAGTCGCCCTTCTGGATCTCGGCGCTCGAATAGTAGTCCTGCACGAACTGGACGAGGAAGACGGTGCCGATGATTCCCGCGAACAGCAGCTTGACCGTATCCTTGAGAAAGTCGAGCAACCCGGTTGCGTCGTACTTCTTCTTGAGGTTGTCCATCGGCGAGATTTTCTTCATGTCCAGCTCGATCTTCTTCATCGAGAAGGAAATCGATTGCTGAGCCACGAGAGCGATCAGGACGATGGCAGCCAAGACGAGGAAGATCGGCAGGATGTGAAGCAGCACGTTGCCGATCCAGGCCCATACCGCACCGCCGCCGGAGTCGAACGTATCCTTTGCGAACGCATCGCCGTGATACAGCATCGAGGAGAAGTCCTCGAACAGCGTCTTGCCCACCATCGACTGCAGGACGAAGGCCGCGACAACTATGCCGATGATCAAGGCGAGCGCATTGGCTTCCTTGGACTGCGGGACGTTGCCTTCCTCGCGGGCCTGCTTGAGCCGCGCCTCGGTGGCATCGAATTCCTTTTCACCACTGTCATTATCCTGCTCGGCCATCGGTCAGCTCACATCCATCCGACGACTTGCAGCGCACGGTCTTTCCAAGCCACCAGAAGACCACCGATCGTGATCGCCAGAAGCATTGTGCCCGCGCTGACCATGAAAGGAGCGCCGACGAAGGCGACCATCAACGAGGGCAGCGCCTTGTTTATGAACCCGAGGCAGATGTTGTAGAGCAGGTTGATCGCCACGAAGGGCCAGGCGAGCAGCAAGGCAAAGCTGAACGCGGAAAAAAGGCTTTGGGTGAGCATCGGGCCGCTGAGCACAGTCAACGCACCGAGCGGAATGTCCGTGTACAGCCGCATCAGGGCCGAGATGGCCTCGACATGGAAGTTTGCGGTGAGCAATATCGCTGCGCCGGCCATCGACAGCATGTTGGCGGTCAGCGTCTGGGCTTCGTGTTCGAGAGCGGGCGCAAGGAATTGCGACAGGCCGATGGACTGGGCGATGACCGAGCCGGCAATCGACAGCATCCAGATGGTGGCGCGCAGCATCACGCCGAGCGCGAAACCGATGAAGATCTCGGTGGCGATGAGCCCTGACAGGGTGGTGAAGTTGGTCGATACCGGCGCCGTGAACTGGCCTGACGTGGTCATCGCGAGGGCAACGCCGATCAGCAGGAAAGCCCGCGCGCGCGTCGGGATAACCTGCTCGCCGATGCCGGGCATGAAGAAGATTATGAAGGAGAGCCGCGCCACAACGGTCATGAACAGCGCGATCCACGCTGTCAGTTCTTCCGGCAACGGAAGACCCGGGACCATTACGCAACGCCGATAATGTACGGCTTGCTGCGTGCGCTGATTTCCTCGTAGGCGACGACGGCGTTGCGGATGCCCTTGCTGGCGAGGACGGTCTGCAGGAAGCGGCGGCGGCGGGATGTGGTGGCAACGGCTGCGACGATGCCCTTCTGGGCGACTTCGTTCAGCTTGGCCTGGATCGAGTTGATAAGTTCACCGAACAGCTCAGGCGGCAGCGCGATATCGGAGCTGCCCCCTTCCCCATTCACCTCATATTCCGAGAAGCGCTGCTCCCAATTGGCCGACAGCTGGACGAGCGGCAGGCGGCCCTGTTCGTCCTGCAGGCGGTCGACGATCTGGAAGGCGAGGCGCTGGCGCACGAGCTCCACGATGCGCGGAATGGCGAGGTTCTGGGCCTTCACTTCCGCGATTGTCTCGATCACCAGGAAGAGGTTGCGGATGGAAATCCGCTCGGCGAGCAGCAGGCGCAGCACCGAGAGCAGCGTCTCTTGCGAAACCTTGCCGGGGACGTACTCGTCGAGGAAGCGCTGGTTGGCCGCGGCGCGGTCTGTGTCGGAGATCCGGGTCAGCGCCTCGAGCGTCTCGACCATGACCATCCGGGTAAAGACGAGCGAGAAGTTCGACTGGATGACTTCCAGCATGTGCGTGGCGAGCACTTCCATCGGCTCGACTACCGGGATGCCGGCGGCGGTGAGCTCCTGCTTCTTGCCGTTTGGCAGCCAGCGGGCGGCAGCCTTGTAGACCGGCTCGCGCACCTTCTCGCCGATCAGGTGGGGCAGCTGGTTGTCTTCGATCAGGGCAAGGACATTGCCGGGCTTGAGCGTGCCGGAATCGATCCGTACACCCTGTATACGGATACGGTATTCGTTCCGCTTCAGCGTCGGATTGTCGGTCATCCGGATCGGCGGCAGGACGAAGCCGTACTCCTCGGCGATGTAGCGACGGATCTTGTCGACACGGCTTTCGAAGCCGTTCTCGCCAACAAGCACGAGGTTGACGAGGTCCGGGGCAACTTCGAGGTGGATTTCGTCCGAGTAGATCGAATCGCCGATCTTGGCGGGTTTCGGCGGGGCAGCGAGGGCCGTGTCGGCCTCCTCGGTTTTCTTGTCCTTCTCGGCCTTGGTGAGCATGAAGGCGAGGCCGGCAAAGCTGGCCGCGGCCACCATGAAAGGCAAGAAGGGCAGGCCCGGCAGGACAGCGAAGACGGCGAGGATGCCGGCAACGATGAACAGCGGCGTAGCATTGCCGGCGAGCTGCTTACCGAGGGCAAGGTCGATGGCGCCTTCTTCGCGGCCCTTGGAGAGCAGAAGGGCAGCGGCGACCGACACGATCACGGCCGGGATCTGCGTGACGAGACCGTCACCGACGGTCAAGATAGAATAGTTGTTCAGGGCTTCGACGAAGCTCAGCTGGTGCGCCATGACGCCGAAGCCGATTCCGGCGACGAGGTTCAGTGCGGTAATCAGAAGGCCGGCGATGGCATCGCCCTTCACGAACTTCGAGGCACCATCCAGCGAGCCAAGGAAGGCGGCTTCTTCCTGTTCACGCTGGCGGCGGACTTTTGCCTCTTCGTGCGTGATCGCGCCGACGGCGAGATCCGAGTCGATGGCGAGCTGTTTGCCGGGCATGGCATCGAGGGCGAAGCGCGCGCCGACTTCGGCCATGCGGCCCGCGCCCTTGGTGATCACCATGAAGTTTACGATCAGGATGACGCAGAAGACGACGAGGCCGACGAAGAGGTTTCCGCCCATGACGAACATGGCGAAGCCTTCGATCACGTGGCCGGCCGAGTCCGTGCCGGTATGCCCCTGCCCGATGATCAGCTTCGTCGACGAAACGTTCAGCGCGAGGCGCAGGATGAGCGTGGCGAGCAGGATGCTCGGGAAGGACGAGAAATCGAGCGGCTTCTCCACGAACACGACTGTCGTGAAGATCAGAATCGAGAGGGCGAACGATATGGTGAGGCCGATGTCGATGACCCAGGCCGGCATCGGCAGGACCATCACGAGGATGATCACCATCAGGCCGATCGCCAGCAGCGAGGTCGGATTGGCGAGGCCGGAGGCTTTCATCGTGGGCATGGGAACTCTATCCGGCGATCAGGGGAATGACCCAGTTATTGAACAGATCGAGCGCGACCTTGGTCATGTAACCGAGCGAGAGAAAGAAAACGATCAGGACTGCGAGGATCTTCGGGATGAAGGTCAGCGTCATCTCCTGGATCGATGTCAGCGCCTGCAGGAGGCCGATGACGAAGCCGACCACGAGGGTGGTTGCCAGGATTGGCAGGCCCATCATGGCGGCGCCCCAGAGATGGGCGCGCAGGACTTCGAAGATTTCACCCTCTGACATGATCCCTGCCTCAGACCGGCATCCGCAGCAGTTCCTGATAGGCTTCGACGACCTTGTCGCGGATTGTCACGACGGCATCGAGCATAAGTTCGGCATTGCTGAGGGCCTGTACCATGGCGTGCGGATCGGCGCCGGAGACTGCCGTCTGCATGGCCGTCTGTTCAGCCTGCTGGAGGGCGGCGCGGAAGTCGCCGATGCCCTCGGTCACGGCATTTCCGACCGCGTCCGGCTTGGCGGCGGTCGTTGCGGTTTCGATGGGGCGCGTATTGCTGAACGCGGCGTACGGATTGAATCCCAGGCTCGACATCTACAATCTCCCTAGCGGCGCAGGACATCCAGCAGCGAACGGTACATCGACCGGGCCTGCTGGAACGAGTTGAGGTTGGCTTCGTAGGACCGGTTGGCTTCCCGCATGTCCGCGAGCTCCGTGACGAGCGAGACGTTCGACATCGTGACGTAGCCTTCACCGTCCGCCATCGGATGTTCCGGATCAAAGTTGCGGACACCTTCGGCCTGATCGAGCTGGACGCGCGTGGCCATGAACTGGCCTGCCGTCGTCTCGGCCGGCGAGACCATGAGCAACTTGCGCTGGTAGCCGGGTGTGTCGACGTTCGAGATGTTCTCGGACGTGATGCCCATGCGCTTCGTCTGAAGCTCCATCCCGGTGACGGCCTGCATCATGGTGGCTTTAAGCGGGTTCATAAGACTGCTCCTCAGGGCCGGCGACCGATGGCCGTGCGAAGCAGGTCCATCGACTTGGTGTAAACGGAGATGGCGAGGCTGTGCTGGCCCATCGCCTCAGCCGAGTTGAAGATTTCCTGCTCGAGGCTGACACTGTTCCCATTAGGCGACATGGGGGTGTCGGCATCGAAGACCCGGAAGCCCTGCGACATCTGGTCCGGCGCCGCGCTGGCATTCAGCCGCGCGAGGTAGGCCTCGAAGGGTTCGATCTGCTGCGCCTTGAAGCCCGGCTCGTTGGCCCGGGCGATGTTGGTGGCGCTGACGCTTTGCGCTTCAGCCGCATATTGGGCCATCGCGCCGTAGATCTTGAAGAGCGAAAGGTCTGAAAACATGGCAGGGTGCACCGCAGTTAACCATTTGAGAAAATGTTCGGATTAATTGAAGAATAGGTTAACAACTGAGAGGGTTTTGTTTACTTGCGCACCCTGCCGGCCTCGCCGCCCACACGGCTCTACAGACTTTGGGGAACGGTCACGGATGTGGCGCCGGGCCTCCTGAAGATAGCAGGAGTCAGCGAACTGGCCGGGGTGGGCAACGAAATCCTGATCCAGAAACCCGGCGAAACCATCCATGGGGAGATCCTGTCGATCTCGGCCGAAAGTGTTACCGCGCTGCTGTTTTCTCCCTGCGACACGATCCGGATCGGCGACACAGTTGAAATCGAACCTGAGGCGCGCATCGAGCCCGGCGATCACTGGCTGGGCCAGGTCATCAATTACCGGGGCGAGATTGCCGGCGCAGACGCCGATATGGCGCCGGTACGGGCCAGCAGCCGCCGCCTGACGGCCCCTGCCCTGCCGCCGCACGCCCGGCGCAGCCTGGGACCCAGGCTGGCCACGGGCTGGATGGTGACCGACACGCTGCTCCCGATCTGCCGCGGCCAGCGGCTCGGCCTGTTTGCGGGCTCGGGGATCGGCAAGTCGACTTTTCTCGGGTCCCTCGCCACCGGCCTTGAGGCCGACCGGGTCGTGATTGCCCTGATCGGGGAGCGGGGCAAGGAAGTGAACGACTTCGTCAAGCACACGCTGACGCCGGAAATGCGCAAGCGGACGGTTGTCGTGACAGCGACGGCCAGCGAATCACCCGGCGCCAAGAAGCGCGCCGCCAATTGCGCGATCGCGACCGCCGAGCATTTCCGGGACCAGGGCCACAATGTGCTGTTCCTGTTCGACTCGATCACGCGCCTGGCCGAGGCGCACCGCGAGTCGGCCCTGCTGGCGGGCGAGGTGCCGGCCTTGAATGCGTTCCCGCCCTCGACCGTGCGGGTGATCGCCGAACTGGCGGAGCGGGCGGGCCCGGGTATGGATGGCAAAGGCGACATCACCGCGATCTTCTCGGTGCTCGTCGCGGGATCGGATCTTGAAGAGCCGGTTGCCGACATGATCCGCGGCATGCTGGACGGCCACATCATCCTTGCGCGCCCGATTGCGGAGCGCGGCCGCTATCCGGCGATTGATGTGCTGAGGAGCGTTTCGCGCTCGCTGCCAGGCGCGGCAACGGGCGAAGAGAACGAACTCCTGCGCGAATACCGGCGGATGATCGCGCTTTACGAAGAGATTGCGCCCATGCTGCGCGCCAATCTCTACGAATTCGGACGGGACATGAACGGCGACCGCGCGATCGGATTGTTTCCGGCGCTCGATAACTTCGTGGCGACGCGAAGCCCGAGCGGCATCGAGGGATCGTTCAGCGTGCTGAGGGAAATGCTTACGGGCAGCCCGCCGCAGCAGGTAGCGATCGCGCCGAAGCGCTGATCAGAGCCCGCTGAGGATAAGGTTGATGCCGCCCTGCCCGCCGAGGCCGACGCCGCCATTGAGCAGCGTGAGGGCGTTTGCAGCGGGAGAGTAATTCGACGCGTTCGTCTTGATCGATTCCATCGTGTGGAAGCGCTCGATGACCTTGTTGATCATCTCCGGCGTGGTAAGCGATTTCAGGTCGCTGACGCCGAAACGCTTCTGCAGGCCGTCTTTCAGCCACTCGGCCTGCTTTTCGATATCCAGCTTGCGGATTTCGGTCGGCAGATTGAGCGCAGTCTCAAGAAGGGTCCGCACAGGGACGTTTCCGAGCATTCGGTACAGCATCGCCGATTCATTGGACCCGGTCCCGACCAGATCTCCGATCTCGGACTGATAGTTCAAGGCGAGGCGCATCGAGTCGTCGACTTGGCCTACGGCGGTCTGGAAAGAGGCCGTGTCGTAGTCGGCGGTGATCTTGTCGAGCGCTTCGGGCGTCACGGTGATGACGTCCTTGACCGGCTTGAAGGCTTGCGCAAACGCGGTGTATTTCGGATTGTTGAGGCGCGTGAGGAAAGTGCTGGCCGGATCAGCAGCTTCCTTCAGAACTTTGTCGATAAAGCCGCGCTTCCACTCTTCCCCGCCGAGATCGAATGCGGTCAGCGCAACGCGCAGGAGCCGCTTGTCATTCAGGAACTGTTCCTTCGTGAGCGGCTCGGAGAGCTTTTCGGTGAAGTAGGCGCGGTCTGCCTTGATCTGCGGCGAGTTCGCATGGCTGCTCAGCTGCCGGTCGTAAGTCGACTGCAGGAATTTCCATCCGTTGTTCCCGGTGAGGGGTATGACGGGTTGGAAGGCCATCTAGGCAACCCGGGCTTCAGACGCCGCAGGAACCGGCGGCGCGCGGCGGGCCAGCAGCTGCGCCTCGATCGCCAGTATCTGGCGAAGATGGCAGAGCGCCGAATAGTGATTGCCGCGGCTGAGCATGGATCTCAGCGTCGGGATGAGATCGGCGTCTATCGGCCGGAAGATATCCAGCAGTGCAGCGCACTCGGCATCGATGGCAGGCGTTGTATGCGCCGCCTCAAGATCGCCGGTGATGATTAGCTGGATAGCGTAGTAGATGCGCTTGACGGGCGTGTCGATTTCCTCAGGCCGCATTGCATCGCGGCATCGCAGCACGCGGGCGCTTCCATCGGCAATCCGTATACGGGCGGGTTTGTCGCCGTTTTCCAGCAGGGCGCCGTTGACGATGAAACGCTCGCCCGGCGCAATCTTCAGAACCAGTCCGGACATCAGATCCCCTCCTCTACGACGTTGTACACGGACTGGCGCACGAGGCCGGCCATGACCGTCTTGTTGACTTCGATGAGATCGGAAATGTTCTCCTCGCCAGCGAGAGTCTTGAGACTGGCGCGGCGGACGAATTCGGAGAGATAGATAAGGCTCTGCTTGAGTTCATCCGGCAAGGCATTGCCAGGCAGCAGAAGATCGGTTGCGATGAGGGTCCATAATTGCTGGTTGCGATGAATGGCATCGGCCCAGTCTGTGATGGATCGGGTCTGGGGATCACGAACGCTCTCGAGCGCCTCGGTGATCTGAAGGAAAAGGGCGTATTCGATTTCCTTGTTGCCTGCCGTGCGCTTCGCGACTTCGCCGTACGCCTTGAACGCCAGAGCTTGCAACTTACCCTCCTGGAAGAATGTAGGAAACCCGGGGGCATCTTGCCCCCGGGCCTAGTCTTTAGATTAGCGGAAGAGCGACAGAAGGGCCTGCGGCTGCTGGTTGGCAATCGACAGGGCCTGGACGCCGAGCTGTTGCTGAACCTGCAGGGCCTGAAGCTTGGCCGAGGCGGCTTCGATGTCCGAGTCCGTCAGGCTGCCAACGCCGGCTTTCAGCGAGTCGGTCAGCGTGTTGACGAAGTCAGCCTGGCTCTTGATGCTGGCCTGCGACGAACCGAAGGCAGCGGCAGCGTCGATAGCAACCTGCAGCAGGTCTTCGATCGTGCCCATGGCCGTTTCAGCGTCAGCCGTGTCAGCAACGCTGAGCGTGGCGAGGTCGGTCAGGATGTCGGTGTCGAGGTCCTGGCGGGTCACGACGATGTTCGCAGCCGTCACCGTGCCGTCAGCAGCGCGGTTGAGCGAAGAAAGGACGTTCACGTCATCGGTGCTCGTGCCGTCGATCAGGTTCAGGCCGTTGAACTGGGCAGCGGCGATGAAGCCGGTGATCAGGTCGGTTTTGGCAGTGATGTCGGCGCCGATTTTCTCGCGGTCGACGTTCTCGCCCTGGGCGGTCACGACGAGCGTTTTAATTTCCTGAAGCGTTTTCACGATCTGCTCCGAAGCCGAACGGGCAACGCCGACGGTTGCAGCGCCGAGGTTCAGCGAGTCAGAAATCTGCTTGAAGCTTTCGACGTCGGACGACATCACGGTGGCAACGGCCCAGATACCGGCGTTGTCTTTTGCAGTGGCAACTTTCTTGCCGGTTGCGATTTCGCTCTGCACGCCTTCGAGGTTGCGGTTGACGTTGCGCAGGGTCTCGAGGGCAACCATTGCGCTGTTATTGGTCAGGATGCTGGACATATTTATTCCCTATACTGAAAAAGTCGGCGCTCTCGGCGCGACCGTTGTTTCTGGTTATGTTGTCGTCCTGACAGTGGGGTTTCGCCCCTCAACCACTCTGGGTTTCAACAACCATGAATAAACCCAAAGCCTGAATGTACCGTTAACTGGATTCACGCCCTTCTGTTGAAAGTTCCGGTTGCATTCGTGAAGGAGAGTTGCGCGCCGCCGCGCCCGTAGGAGCCGACATGGGCTGCAGCGTTCAGGTTCTCGAGGCGGGAGATGGCATGGCGCAGGCCATTGCGGATGGCTGACATGTGCGCGGCATTTTCTTCCGCCAGCTGAACGATCTTCGCTGCGGCCCTGCGCTTCTCGAGGGAAGCCGTCGTCAGCCCGCCATGCGCGATGAACCCTTCAAATGCCTGGAGCGCCTCCATCTTGGCGTCTACCAGTTGCGCAGCTTCCGCAGGCCGGCCCGACTGGAGCAGCTCACGTTCTTCTTCAAGCAGGTCGACAAGCCAGAGGAATGCTGGATCGCTCATCAGGGTTCAATCTCCTTCGGCTTGGGCAATGATGTCGCAGGCTGGAGGTTCACTTTCTCCGCAATCCCCATCGGGTGCTGCTCGGCGAGATCCTTGGCAATTTCTTCCACCACATAGCGGGAGAAGGCGGATGCCGCCTCTCCCCCGCCTTGCGTGAAGGCCTTTTCCAGACCGGCATGACTGAGCATTTCAGCCCATAGCATCTGCTCGAATCGCTTCTTGATCTCGGTTGCAGCCGCATCTTCGGGCGCCTTGGCGGTGCCCGCGTTTGCGGGCTTCGCGCCGGCGGCGTCCAGCGCCTGTGAAATCAAAGGGGTCATACCGCTCTCCGGACATTAATCCGCATACGAAGTTACTAGAACAGCGCTTTCGGTTAACGCATATTTTACGGCGCGGGGTTGTAGTCAGGTTAACGGCTTTCTTACGGACCCCGAATGGCACTTGCGCTTGATACTGATTTCCGGACGGCCCTTTCTGCAGCGGGTCCGGAAAATGGCTTGCGGCGGACGCCGGAAGGCGGATCGGGCGGCGAAGAGTTTGCCAAGAACCTCCAGCGTGCACGCGAGGCCGAACTCGCCTCTTCAGAGTCCGTAAGCGCGGAAGCCAGCCTTGTTCCGGCGCCGCCTTCCCTTCCCCCGGTGATTCCGGCCGCGATTGCCGAGGACAGCGCAACCATTCACCCGGTCACTGGATCCGCGCCCCTGCCGACGACCGAGGTCAGCACCGAACTCGAACCCGATGCGACGCTGGCCGCAGCAGGCACCGCGGCGGTTGCGGCACCTGCGGTGGTGCCGGCCGCCGTTCAGGCCGTGATCCCTGTCGACCCAGCTGCGCCGTCGACCGGCATGACTATCTCAAGCGCGCCGATGGCGGACGCTCAGCCGGTTCAGGTCGCGGCGACACCGGCTGACGCTACCCCCGCCCCGGCTTCTTCCAAGTCTTCCGACACAGCGTCTGCGGTTTCGCCCGTGACGACCGAGCAACCTGTTCAGGCAGCCGCCGCGGCCGTGGTTGCAGCGCCGGGCGCCGCCAAGACCGGAGATCAAGCCGGACGTACACCGAACATTGCCCAGGCCGGCGCCGCGCCGGGACGTCCGCTCGCCAAGCCGGGCATGGAAGGGTCTACGCCTCTATCTGCTGACGCGCAGGCTGCGATCGACGCCGCTTCGCCGGACCTCATCAATGCCTCCGCAACCGCGCCTGCCGACCCCACAATGGTTTCAGCGCTGACCTCGGACACCGGCAGTTCGTCCGGCACGGCTGGCACCAGCCTCGGTCTCGCCGCAGCTCCCTCGGCGGCCGCACCCGCGATCACCACCAGCCCCGTGGCCGTACCCATGGCACCGACACATGCGATGGTCATCGCCTCCCCTGCCGCCGTGGTGGACATCGTTTCACAGGCTGCCGAGGACGGACAATCCGACCGAATCGTCGTGCAGCTTGATCCTCCGGAGCTCGGACGGGTCTCCATCGACTTCAAGTTCGATGCCCAGGGCCTGCAGCACGTGACCATCACGAGCGAGACGCCGGAAGCCATGCGGCAGCTGCGCATGATGCATGCCGACCTCGTGCAGGCGCTCGAACGCCAGGGCATTGCCGGACAGAACATGACGTTCGAGCACCAGCAGCAAAGCGCGCAACAGGCGCCCCTGCCCAATCCTTTCGCCCGCTCGGCGGCCTTTGCGGGCCCCTCCGATGATGAGGCAACTGCTGCCATCGCTGCCGCCGATCTCCGGCAAACTGCCCGCACCCTTCCCGGTGGGCGCCTCGACATAAGATTGTAGGAAAACCGCCATGACCACGGTCAACACAAGCTACAGCACAACCCAGTCGGCCGCCGCGGCCGCTGCAGCGGCTTCGGCCGCATCCCAGCCCGCCATCGGGGAAGAGTTCAACAGCTTCATCAAGCTGCTGACCGCCCAGATGCGCAACCAGGACCCCCTCGCCCCGCTTGATTCGACGCAGTTCGTCGAACAGCTCGCAACGTTCTCCGCGCTTGAGCAGCAGGTTCGCTCGAACTCCAGCCTGTCGTCCATCGCGACGATGATGAACGACATGACCGGACTGCTTGCCGGCCAATGGCTGGGCCAGTCGGTCTCGATCCAGACTGCGAAGGTTCCGTACACGGGCAATACCATCGAGTTCAATGTCGATGTGCCCAAGAGCACGGCCAGCAGCGTGCTGACGATCAAGGACTCGGCAGGCCAGACGGTCTGGACGGAGACGCTTGATCCCGCCTCCAGAACGCATACCTGGGACGGCCAGCTGCAATCGGGCGCCATGGCAACGACCGGCGAGGCCTATACGTTCAGTATCGACACCTATGACGCCGCCAACGTGCACACCGGCACAAAGCTGCCCAACGTGATCACGACGGTCACGGCGATCAGCAGTGAAGAGGGCGTGCTCACTGTGAACACGGCCGCGCAGCTGACCAGTGCGCTTGGCAATGTGAAGAAGATCTAACGACGCTCCAGTTGCCCGACGGGATCCGGAGACTTCAGGCTAGCGGTTGATCAGATTTCCTGCTTGGCAAGATCAACGATCAGGACGTTGTGGATGCCGGTTGCCATGACGCTTTGAAGGTTCATCATGATCATGCTGCGAATCGATTCATAGTTCTCGACGCTCGTCATCGATTCCAGCGTGGTACCGTCATTGCTGAGCGTGATCAGCGTCGTCATGATGTTGTCGCGCAGCTTGGGCTCCATCTCGAAAAGTTTCTGCGAGATGCTGGCATCCGCCTCGAGATTCAGGTTCATTATGACCAGACTGGTGACGCGGCTGTCGCGGATGATCGGGACCACGAATTCGCGGCTGAACTTGTAATAGATTACACCCGACGAACTGGCGGCTTCGCCGCCATGACTGTCTTTGCCGTGGCTATCTTTCGCGTGACTGTCTTTCTTTTCCGGCTTCTTGGCGTGGTCGTCTTTCTTCTCGCCGTGATCGTCCTTCTTTTCGCCATGGCCATCGTCCGCCTTCTCAGATTTCTCTGCTGCGGGCGCATCGCTCGACATCGAGCGCAGGAAATGACCCCCTACCCCGCCGGCGACGATGCAGGCGATGGCGATGATGGCGGTGATGATGTTCTTCATGGAGCGGCAGCCTAGAAGGGGTTGTAGCGGTCGAGCAGTTTCGGGATCGTCTTCATCTCGGTATTGGCGGTCGCTTCGCCGCTGCTCACATAAGCAAGCTGGGCATCTGCAATCTTCTCGTACGAGACAGTGTTGGTTCGTGTGATATCCTGCGCGCGGATGACGCCCGATACCGTCAGATAGCGGACTTCATTGCTGACCTGCGTCTGCTGGTAGCCGCGAATGATCAGGTTGCCGTTCGGTTCCACACCCACCACGCGGGCGGCAAGTGTGAAGGTGATTTTTTCCGCGCGGTTTACGGCGCCGGCACCGTTCAGGTCCGAGGCACGATTATAGTCATAGGCCGGGGACAGCGAGGCACCGCCCGGCAGGACTCCGTTTGCCCATTCCGGCAGGCCGAGGAACGAATCGACATTCATGTTCTCGCTCGAGTCGCGTGTCCGGGTCAGCGAACTCTGCAGACTTGCCTGATCGTTCATCTCCACGAGGACGGTGAGCAGGTCTCCCACGTCCTTGGCCCGGCGCATGCTGAGCAGAGAATCCGAAGAGGTTGCCCAGAGCGAGGCATTCTCGGCTTTCGGCACTTCGGCTTCGTGCGAAGACCAGGGGCCCTGATAGGTTTCGAACTGAGCGGGCGCGAGTTCAAGCTGCTCATGGGGCGTGCTGGCGCAGGCGGTGACAGCGAACGCGGCGAGAGAGAGAGAGCTGAGACGTTTCATTGTGCGAGGACCCATCCGTCAGCCTGGACGATGCCTTGAACCAGCTGACGGGACTGCAGGTTCAGGACAGAAACGGTTTCATTGACGGCGGCTTCGCCCATCGCGCGGCCCGTCGTCGAGATTTCGAGAGGGCCGCTGATATACTTGATGGTGACCACCTGGTTGCGGGTGACAAGACGCACGGGCCTTGTATTGTCGAGGGTGATTGGCTGGCCGGCATAGACCGTACGCTTCACTTCGCGGCCGGCGAAGAGGTCATAGAGACTCGGCTCCTCGCCTTCGGGAAGCTCGGCATTGGCGACGGTGACCGGGTCGCCGGCGCGGATCACATCTGCCGCAACGAGCGAGGACGCGCCCGAAAGGGTCAGAATTGCGCCGAGGCTGAGAGCTGTGAGAACAGACATCAGGTTACCTCATTCTGGTTGTGGCGGCCATCATCTCGTCGGAGGCGGTGATGACCTTGGAGTTCAGTTCATAGCCGCGCTGGGCTTCGATCAGGTCGGCGATTTCCTTGACCACATCGACAGCAGAATCTTCGAGAAAGCCCTGGCGAATGAATCCGACACCTTCCGTGCCCGGAATAAGCCGGTTGGCCGGTCCTGACGCTTCTGTCTCGCGGAACATATTGTCGCCCACGGCCTCGAGGCCCTTCTCGTTGATGAAGCGGACAAGCGAGATCGTGCCGATCGGTTGGCCATTCGCTGCGTCACCAAAGTAGGCCACGACCTCGCCATCACGGCTGATCGAGATGCGGCGCGCATCCTCGGGAATCACGATTCCATCAGCCAGCGGGAAGCCGTCCATGGTGACCACTTCGCCATTGGCGCTGCGGCTCAACTTGCCGTCCCGCGTGTAAGCGGGCTCGCCCGAGGGCAGCGTGATCTCGAGGAAGCCGGCACCGTCGATGGCGAGGTCGAGTTCGGCATCTGTCTGGCGCAGGGCGCCTTGCGTCACTTCCAT